>Ga0233383_1000104_pt1 | contig 37064 bp, 37 predicted proteins | sample ElkDunMinimDraft_14_FD_191542 | JGI IMG/M metagenome (GOLD analysis project Ga0233383, IMG submission 191542) | Fecal eukaryotic communites from dung pellets of Tule Elk in California, USA - Elk Dung G16 | ecosystem: Host-associated > Mammals > Digestive system > Large intestine > Fecal | place...
CGCCCTACCGACGCGCGACACCGTCGCCCTACCGACGCGCGACACCGTCGCCCTACCGACGCGCGACACCGTCGCCCTACCGACGCGCGACACCGTCGCCCTACCGACGCGCGACACCGTCGCGACGAGCCGCCGCCCTCACCGCCCCCGCCACCGCCGGCGCCACCCGCTCGTCGAAAGGCGACGGGATGACGTACGACTCGCTGAGAGCCTCACCCACGAGCTCCGACAGCGCGCGGGCCGCCGCGACCTTCATGCCCTCGGTCACGCGCGACGCGCGCACGTCGAGCGCACCGCGGAAGAGGCCAGGGAACGCCAGGACGTTGTTGATCTGATTCGGGTAGTCGGACCGCCCCGTCGCGACCACGCGCGCATGGCGGCGAGCGATGTCGGGATGGACCTCGGGCGTCGGGTTGGCCAGCGCGAAGATGATCGCGTCGTCGGCCATCCGCTCGACCGCGGACTCCCCCACCGTGCCGCCAGAGACGCCGATGAACACGTCGGCACCGTCGAGAGCGTCGGACAGCTGCCCCGTACGACCCCACTCGCTCGTCTCGTACGCGATCTCGGCCTTGACAGGTGTGAGGCCCGCACGCCCCGGGTGGATGACGCCTCCACGGTCCACCACGGCGAGCTTGCGGATGCCGCTGGCCTGCAGGATGCGGGCGATGGCGACGCCAGCCGCTCCGGCGCCGGAGATGACGACCTTGGTGTCCTCGACCGCCCGCCCCGTCAGCGTGAGCGCGTTGAGCAGCGCCGCCAGCGTCACGATCGCCGTACCGTGCTGGTCGTCGTGGAACACCGGGATGTCGACGCGGGCCTGGAGCGCACGCTCGATCTCAAAGCAGCGGGGCGCAGCGATGTCCTCGAGGTTGATCCCTCCGAAGCTCGGCGCGAGCCTCACGACGGTGTCCACGAACGTGTCCGGGTCCCGGACGTCCAGCGCCAGCGGAATCGCGTCGACGCCCCCGAACTGCTTGAACAGGATCGCCTTGCCCTCCATCACCGGGAGGGACGCGGTCGGACCGATGTCACCGAGGCCCAGGACGGCGGAACCGTCGGTGATCACGGCAACCACGTTGGAGACCCACGTGTAGTCGTCGGCGACGGAGGGATCCTCGGCGATCGCCTCGCAGACGCGTGCCACCCCCGGCGTGTACGAGAGGGACAGGTCGTCGGCGTCCCGCAGCGGAGCGGTGCTGGCGATCTGCATCTTGCCGCCGCGGTGTACGTCGAACACCGGGTCCCCCACGAACTGTGGCGAGAACGGGACACGGGCGACTGACTCGGCAACCACGAGAACCTCACTGGTGGACGAAAGGATGAACGGGACGACCGCGCACGGCGATGTCGCCTACGTACCGATCGAGAACGGGATCGGTGACCGGAGCCCCACACACGGCCGGTCTGGCCGCGGGAGCGCACAACAGGGGGTAACCCGCAAGCCATTGAACCACACGCCGGAGGCGCTACTGCTGCGAGGCGCGCGCCTCCGCGTCGACCTCGGCGAAGAGGCGGTTCGTCGCCGGCGAGAACAGGCACCACATCACCAGCGCGGCAGCGATCGCGAAGACGGCGGCAACCGTCGGGTTGGCGTCGCGGAGGTTCCACGCGAGACCCAGCTGGATGAGCTGCGTGAACGCCAGCGGGCCACGGGCCCAGCTGGACAGGCGAAGCAGTCCACGGGCGGCGAGCAGCTGCAGCCCGGCGTACGCGAAGAAGAAGATCGAGGTCCCGACCGCGAGCACCGCACGGTCGGGATGCATGTCGCGGAGGTCCAGCACACCGAATGCGATCAGCGCCAGCGCCTCGGCGGCGACGACCACCGCCGCCGCCTTGATCCTCGGCGTCGGCGAAGGGGTGGTGTGACCCACGGAACAGGCTCCTTCGGTCATATTGCTCTTGTGTTAACCAGGGTTTCTTGCGACGATCTTAGTGCTGCTGTGCGGCGCCGGTCGGGCGAGTGATTTGCTGATCCGAGGCGTCGAGCAGGAGATCGGATTCGCGAGTCCCATCCTCAAGAGTATGGGATCCGTACGTCTCCGCCCACGCTCGTGAAGCAATTCACAACGCCTACGGTCGCGACTTCCCCCACCGTGACCCCAAGAAAGGATGTTTCGCCATGGACTGGCGTCACCACTCAGCCTGCCTCGACGAGGACCCGGAGCTGTTCTTCCCCATCGGAAGTACGGGGCCGGCGATCTCGCAGGTGGAGGAGGCCAAGATGGTGTGCCGCCGTTGCGACGTCCGTGATCAGTGTCTCACGTGGGCTCTCGAGTCCGGACAGGACCACGGTGTCTGGGGCGGCATGAGCGAGGACGAGCGCCGCGCCCTGAAGCGCCGCACTGCCCGCGCCCGCATCCGCACCGCCTGATCGGTCTCGCAACGACGCACCCAGGTCCCGTCTCCCGTACTGGGGGGCGGGGCCTTCGTACGTCCTGGGGCGCCTGAGCCGACGACAGGCGTGTCACCGATCACGGCCTCCCAGAGGGACCTCGACGCGGACGCGGGTCCCCCCACCCCCGGTCGCCGGGTGCCGAGGACCGAAGGACAGGACTCCTCCGAGCTCGGACTCGACGAGCGTGGCGACGATCGAGACACCGAGGCTCGTGGTCGCCCGTAGGTCGAACCCGCTCGGCAGCCCCACCCCGTCGTCCAGCACCGCGAGCTCGAGCCGGTCACCGCGACGACGGACCTCCAGCACGACGTGACCGCTCTCCTCCTCGCCGAACGCGTGCTCCGCGGCGTTCTGGATGAGCTCGGTCAGCACCATCGCGAGCGGCGTGGCGACCTCGGCGGGCAGCTCGCCGAAGGAGCCGACCCGCTCAGTGCTCACGCTGCGCGTGGGCGAGGCCACCTCGGCGACCATCGTCCGGAGCCGGTCGGCGACCTCGTCGAACTGCACCATCTCGTCGAACGCCTGGCTCAGGGTCTCGTGGACCACGGCGATGGAGCCGATCCGGCGTACCGCCTCCTCGAGCGCCTCTCGGCCCGCTCCGGTCTCCATCCGGCGAGCCTGCAGGCGCAGGAGCGCCTGCACGGTCTGGAGGTTGTTCTTGACCCGGTGATGGATCTCCCGGATCGTCGCCTCCTTGCTCATCAGCTCACGCTCACGGCGCCGCAGCTCCGTCACGTCGCGCAGGAGGACCAGCGCACCGGACGCCTTGCCCGACGACCGCAGCGGGATGGCCCGCAGGCTGAGCGAGGCAGCGCCGTTCTCCAGCTCGGCCTGCGAACCGGTCCGGCCCGTGAGTGCCGGCTGGATCGCCTGGTCGGTGGGCCGGTGGGGTGCGGGGACCAGCGCCTGCGTCACCTCGACGAGGTCGGTGCCCTCGAGATCGCCCGTGATACCGAGCCGCCGGAACGCCGAGACACCGTTCGGGCTGGCGTAGGTCACCTTCCCGTCAGCGTCCGTACGGATCAGACCGTCACCGACCCGCGGAGAGTGCGAGAGATCGGACTGCTCGCCGGGGAGCGGGAAGTCGCCCTCGCTGATCATCTCGGTGAGGTCGTCGGCCATCGCGAGGTAGGACAGCTCCAGCCGGCTCGGCGTACGGACGCCCAGGAGGTTGGTGCTGCGGGCGATGACCGCGATCACGGCACCGTCACGGCGGACCGGGATCGTCTCGAGCCGGACAGGGATGTCGTCGCGCCACTCCGGGTCGCCCTCGCGCACCACGCGGCCCTCCCGGAAGGCGGCGTCGATGGTCGGGCGGCGGTTGCGCGGGACGAAGTCGCCGACGATGTCGTCGAGGTGTGCCGTCACGCCGGTCGTGGGCCGCATCTGCGCGCCCGCCCAGAATCCCTTTCCCTCTGCGTCAGGCAGCCAGAGCACGAGATCGGCGAACGAGAGGTCGGCCAGGATCTGCCAGTCGGCGACGAGCTGGTGGAGCCACTCCATGTCCTCGCGCGAGAGGCTGGTCTGGTGGCTGGCGACGTCGTCGAGGGAGGGCACCCCGCCAGCGTATCCAGGGGGATCGGCCTCCGGCGGACCCCGGCGGCAAAGGGTGTGGGGTGGGTCTCGTCATGGCCGTGGTACGTGCGACCATAGGGCCGTGTCCGAGTCGTACTGGCAGTCCGTGATCGGCGCCGGGATGCACGTGCCGAGCGACCGCTCGCTCAACGACCTGACGCTCGAGCTCATCGACATGCTCGCGAGCCCTGATCCCGAGCAGCGCGACGGCATCGCCTTCCCGCTGCTGGCGACGTGGATCCACTCCGGCGAGTACGACGCCCTCCTGCGCGGGTTCGGCAACGGCGTCGTGACCGGGCTGACCAACGGTCTCGGCCGCTCGGGCGATCTCTCCGTCCTCCGGCGCTCGTACACGGCGCTCGTGCTCACCGAGATCGTGACCCGCGACAACGAGATGCACCTGCTCCCCGCCGCCACGGTGATGGGATGGGGCGACCAGGCGACGTCCTGGCTGATCCGCGAGAAGGACCTGCGCGGCTGGATCCCCGACGTCGGCTGGGCGCACGCGGTCGCCAACGGTGCGGACCTCCTCGGGGCGCTGGCCCGGTCCCCGCACTTCGACAAGCTCGAGCTGACGGTGCTGCTCGACGTCATCGCCGACCGGCTCCTCGCCCCGACCGACTACGTGCTCTACCACGGCGAGGACGACCGCCTCGCGTACGCGGCGATGGCCGTGCTGCACCGCGACGCGGTCACCCCCAACGTCGTGGAGCCGTGGATCGCTCGGCTCGGTGCCGGGACCCGCCGCCCCAGGACGCGGGGCAAGACGTCGGGCGAGTGGCCGACCCCGACGGCGCACAACACCTCCAGCTTCCTGCGCGCGCTCCACCTCCAGCTCGCGCTGGGGGTGAAGGGACGCCCGGGCGTCGCGGGTGACGAGGCCCTCTTCGCAGCGCCCTCGCCCCACCGCGCGGACCTGCTCCTCGCCGCGATCGAGCAGATCCGGGGCGAGAGCCCGTGGCTGTTCACGACGCCGAAGTCGCGCCGTCCCGTCCCGTCGCAGCACTGACCCGGCCGGACGTCCAGGGTTCGCTGTACGGGCCTCCTACCGCTGGGTAACCTGGGTCACATGACCGCAGAGACCCCCACCGCCACCGACGCCGGACCCGAGGGACGCGAGGGACACGGTGGCGACCACGCCGTCGACGCCGCGAAGGCGCACGGTGTCGAGACCATGTTCACGCTGTCGGGCGCGCACGTCTTCCCGCTGTACGACGCTGCCGTCAAGGCCGAGTCCCCGATGCGCATCATCGACGTCCGGCACGAGCCGTCGGCGGTCTTCGCCGCAGAGGCGACCGGCAAGCTCACCCGTACGCCGGGTCTCGCCGTCCTGACCGCGGGCCCCGGGGTCACCAACGGTGTCAGCCCCATCGCCCAGGCGCACTTCGCCGGATCACCTCTCGTCACGATCGGTGGCCGCGCCGCCACGCACACGTGGGGCATGGGGAGCCTCCAGGAGCTCGACCACCCGCCGATCGTCTCCACGGTCTCCAAGTGGGCCGACACCGCGCCGACCGTCGACGACATCGGGCCGATGGTCGACAAGGCGTTCTCGCTGGCCGGATCGTCGCACCGGGGGCCGACGTTCCTCGACGTGCCGATGGACCAGCTCTTCAGCCGGACCACCGTCGCCGGCGCCGGCTACGGCGTGATGCCGGAGGCGATCCAACCCGACGGTGACCAGGTCGCCCGGGTCGCGGCGCTGATCGCGGCCGCAGAGCGTCCCGTGATCGTCCTCGGCACGGACGTGTGGGCCGACCGCGCAGAGGTCGCGGCGCTGCGCTTCGTCGAGGAGACCGCGATCCCGGCGATCGCGAACGGCATGGGACGCGGCGTGGTCCCCGGCGGGCACCCCCAGCTCGTCACCAAGGCCCGGTCCCAGGCGCTCGGCAAGGCGGACCTCGTCGTGGTCGTCGGCACGCCGCTCGACTTCAGGCTCGGGTACGGCGTCTTCGGCGGCAAGGACGGCGCGACGCCCGCACAGGTCGTGCACATCGCCGACAGCCCCGGTCAGGTGTCCTCGCGCGCCGACCTCGCCGCCTCGCTGGCCGGTGACCTCACCTCGTGCTTCGACCTGCTCCTCGAGGCACTGGTCGCGACCCGGGGCACGCGCCCGTCATGGACCGGCTGGTCCCAGCAGCTCCGCGAGGCGGTCGCCGCCGCGGCGGCCCGTGACGCCGCGCTGCTCGGCGCGGAGGCGGACCCGATCCACCCCGCGCGGATCTACGGTGAGCTCATCCCTCGCCTGGCCGACGACGCTGTCGTGATCGGGGACGGCGGCGACTTCGTCTCGTTCGCCGGGAAGTTCCTCGAGCCGGCGCGGCCGGGCTGCTGGCTCGATCCCGGACCGTACGGGTGCCTGGGCGCGGGTCTCGGCGCCGCGATGGCCGCCCGGATCGCGCGTCCCGACAGCCAGGTCGTCGTGCTGTTCGGCGACGGCGCCGCCGGCATGTCCCTGATCGACGTCGACACGCTCGTGCGCCACAACCTGCCGGTCGTCATGGTCGTCGGCAACAACTCGGCGTGGGGCCTGGAGAAGGCGCCGATGCAGTTCCTCTACGGCTACGACGTCGCCGCCGACCTCGCTCCGCAGACCCGGTACGACCAGGTCGTGACCGCGCTCGGGGGCGGCGGTGAGACGGTGACCGACCCGACCGAGATCGGGCCGGCGCTCGACCGCGCGTTCGCCTCCGGCGTCCCGTACCTCGTCAACGTCATGACGGACGTCGACGCGCAGTACCCCCGCACCACGACCGGCGTCTGAGGTCGCGTACGGGGCGGTTGCCCGTGCATGCGACGATGGGAGCGAGCACATCTCGAGGAGGACCCATGGGCAAGACAGGTCGCAAGCGCCGGGCGCGTCGTAAGAAGGGCGCGAACCACGGCAAGCGTCCCAACGCTTGAGCAGCACCACAGAGGGCCTCGTACCAGCACGGTACGAGGCCCTCTTGCTGTGCCGGCCGACCCCACCTCGCGTGAGGGACCGGGGCGTTCAGAGGCGGCGGGAGAAGCCGACGAGCTCGGTGCCGGGCACCGGCGACCAGTCGAGGTCGGGACGGCGTACGAAGTCGTGCCGCGCGTACACCTTGTGAGCCGGCAGCATCTCGGGCAGCGAGCTGATGACGACCTCGCTCAGCCCGTCCTCGGCCGCACGATCGAGACACCACCGCACCATCGCCGACGCGACACCGTTCCCTGCCGCCTCGGGGAGCACGCCGAGCATCCGGAACTCGCCCTGGCCGTCGTGCGAGGCGAGCTCGCGCATCGGTGAGCCGGCGCCGCACCAGGTGACCGTCCCGACCACGGTGCCGTCGAGCTCGGCCACGAGGACCTCCGAGCCCTCTGCGCGGCTGGCGACGTCGGCGAGCTTCGCCGCGTACGACGCGTCGTACGACCCGTCCGCGCGCACGAGATAGCCCTCGGCGCTGTACGCCTCGACGACGATCTCACCGACCCGTGGGTGCTCAGGAGGGACGGCAGGGCGGACCCGGACCCGCGTCATGCCCCGATACGGGCCAGGAAGCGGTCGGCGTCGACGACGACGCGGCGTACCTCACCCTCCGCAAGCATCCGGCCGTCCGTGTCGGTCACGACGACCTCGAACGTCACGAGGCGTCCGTCGACGGCCGTCACGGTCGCCACCACGGCGACCACTGCTCCGACAGGACTGGGAGCGAGGTGGTCGAGCCGAACCCGTGTCCCTACCGAGCTGGAGCCGTCCTCGAGCACGGGCGCGATCGCGTCGCAGGTCGCCTCCTCGCACCAGGCGAGGACCCGCGGCGTCCCGAGCACCGGGAGCGACCCGCTACCGACCGCGAGCGCGGTGTCGGCCTCGGTGACGTCCTTGGTGAGCGACGCGGTCAGACCCTTCTGGATCCCGCTCACGCGTCCGTCTCACCACGGGAGTCGCTGCTGACGACCGTGGTCCTGGTGTACGTGACCGAACGGATCGACGTCAGGACCTTGGCCCGCAGGACGTCCGGCGCCTTCTCGCGGCAGGAACGCGCCACGAGCTCCTTGACGATGCGCTCCACGTCGAACTGCGTCAGACAGGGCGCGCAGTCGGCGATGTGGGCGTGGACCGCGTCCCAGTCGCCCTCGGCCATCTCGTGGTCGAGGAAGAGGTACAGATTCTCCAGGGCGCTCTGACAGTCGGGCCCGAGGTTGATCTCGTCACTCATGCCTTCTCACCAGCCGTAACCATCCCGCGCTCACGCGCGTAGTCGGTGAGCAGCTCGCGGAGCTGCTTGCGTCCACGGTGGAGCCGCGACATCACGGTCCCGATCGGGGTCTCCATGATCTCGGCGATCTCCTTGTACGGGAAGCCCTCGACGTCGGCCAGGTAGACCGCGTACCGGAAGTCCTCGGGCAGCTGCTGCAACGCCTGCTTGACGTCGCTGTCGGGAAGGTGCTCGAGCGCCTCCATCTCCGCGGACTTCAGACCGCTGGAGGTGTGGGCGGCGGAACGGGCGAGCTGCCAGTCCTCGATCTCCTCCGTCATCTGCTGCTGCGGCTGACGCTGCTTCTTGCGGTAGGAGTTGATGTACGTGTTGGTGAGGATGCGGTAGAGCCACGCCTTGAGGTTGGTGCCCGGCCGGAACTGGTGGAACGACTGGTACGCCTTGGCGAAGGTCTCCTGCACGAGGTCCTCGGCGTCGTGCGGGCTCCGCGTCATGCGCAGGGCAGCCGAGTAGAGCTGATCGAGGAAGGGCAGCGCGTCACGCTCGAAGCGCGCCGTGCGCTCCTCGGCGGTCTCGCTCGCCTCGACCCGGTCGGTGGACTCCTCGGAGTCGGCCGTCACAGGGGCATCGGTGGGTTCGGTCATCACGGACCAGCCTACCTCCGGAGCCACGCTCCGGTAGGGCGCGACAGCGGCGACCTCGACGGGGGTGACCTCCCGGGGACGGGTCAGGGTGTCGAGCACGCATCCTCCTCCGGTCGTTCGGTGCACCGCGCGGACGGCGGTACGAGGACGTCAACGCCGCCTGGGGGGACGTCATTCCCTCGCGTCGGGCGTCCGGCCGGCACGGCGGCTCAGGAACGCGTGCACACCCTCGAGAAGGAGGGCGTCGACAGCGGACTGGTCGGGCACCGCGCGCTTGCCCACCTTGAGCGAGTGGTCCGCGCCGGGCAGCACCACCATGGACGTGGGGACCGGGAACTCCGGCGGGGTGCCGAACGGGTCCCGCTCTCCCTGGACGACGAGCGTGGGCAGGCCGGTCCCGAGGAGCTCGTCGGCGCGGCTGCGCTCCGGTCTGCCCGGCGGGTGCAGAGGGAACGCCAGCGCGACCACGCCGATCGCCCCGAGCGCGCGGCCGCGTCGGCAGGCCACCCGCGCGCCGGCGCTTCGCCCTCCGACGAACAGCGGGACCCGCGGCCGCAGGTGGTCGACGAGCGACGTGAAGCACGTGTCGAGGACGCTGGGGGCCGGCGCGAGGCGCTTGCCCGCGGTGCGCCACGGCATCTCGACCCGCAGCACACCGACACCCAGCCGCGGGAGGCCGGCGGTGAGGACCTCCAGGTCGTGGCTCTCGATGCCGCCGCCTGCGCCGTGGGTGAGGACGAGCGCCGCCCAGGGACGGTCCGCACGACGCGCGACGATGCGTCCTGGCCCGTACGGAGTGTCGTACGTGGCCTCGGACAGCGTCGTCATCAGAAGTCACCGAGGCGGGGCTGGCTCCCGTCGGCGGCGGTCTCCGGCTCTCCCTCGGCGGCGACCGGCTCCATCAGCTCGGGGCCGTTGTTGCGGACGTTGTTCACCGACGTGGACACGGGGTACGCCTCGAGGGCCCCGGGGGCTGCGGGGACGAGGAGCTCGCCGAGACGGTCCTTGTCGTCGAGGTCCGGGTCGAGCCACGTGCCCCACTTGTCGGGGGGCACCAGCATCGGGGCTCGGTCGTGGATCCGGCCGAGCTCGTCGGTCGCGGTCGTCGTGATGATCGTGAACGTCCAGAGCCACGAGGCGTCGTCGTCCTCGGGACGCGTCTTGTCGTGCCAGATCTCGTACAGGCCGGCCATCGCGAGGGTGCCGCCGTCCGGGGCGTGGATGAAGTAGGGCTGCTTGACCGGCTTGCCCTTGGCGTTGAGGCGGTCCGTCTCGTACCACTCGTAGAACCCGTCGGCGGGCACGAGCGCGCGTCGCTTCGCGAAGGCCGCGCGGAAGGAGGGCTTCTCCCCCAGGGTCTCGGCGCGTGCGTTGATGAGGCGGTTGCCGATCGCCCGGTCCTTGGCCCAGCTCGGGACCAGGCCCCAGGTCAGTGCCTTGACCAGCCGGTGCGGGGGCTGTGAGTCGTCGGACGAACGTCGCTCGAGGATCAACGGCACGACCTTCGTCGGTGCGACGTTGTAGTCGGGGCGCAGGTCGGGGAGGTCGTCGGCCGGCTCCGCCTCGAACTCGGCGCTGAGGTCGGCGGTGGATCGGGTGGTGGCGTAGCGGCCGCACATGCGACCAGCGTTCCACATCGCGCCGACCGACGTCGCCACGCCTGCTGCCGGCCGAGCCGCCCCGGCGCCCGCTCGGCCCGAGAGCGAGCGGACGCCGGTAGCGGTCAGCCGAGCTCGTCCGCGGACGAACCGCGTCCGAGCTCGCCGAGCAGGCGGCTCGCAGCATGCGAGCTCGCCGGCACGCCCTCGACCCAGACCCGGGTCGAGGGGACATCGGGCGACTGCGCGATGAGCTCGCGAAGCGCCGCGTAGCCACGTGTCGCGTCCGACCGGCGCACCATCGCCACGGCACGGCGCTCGCCGAGCCTCGCGATGGTCTCGTCGCCGTCGAAGCACGTCCGCATGAGATCCGACACCGCGATCATCGACAGCGACCGCAGCAACCCGATCTCAGGCCCCCCTGTGGACGTCAGCTCGACGACCACGAACGCCCACTCGTCCGCAGCGTTGGCACCGTTGCGCTCGGCGAGGCGATAGGCGTCGTCGAGCCGGGTCCGCAGGTGCTCGGGCGTCGTGAGACCGGTGAGAGGGTCCTCGCACGACATCGCGTACGCGTCCTGGAGAGCGGTCTCGGTCCACGCGATGCTCATCGCGCGGACCATCTCGTACGGTGGGAGCGAGCCCGAGACGCTGCGACTCACGTCTTCGACGTCGCGCAACAGCTCGCTCCACCCGATCCCCTCCGCCGCCGCCGTCGTCCCCAGCTCGACGGCCGCACCTTCGGGGTCCTCTCCTCGTCGAAGCACGTCGCGCAGCGCATCGAGGTGTCGCGTCGGGACCAGGAACAAGGTCTCCGCCGCAACCCGGTACGAGGCGTTGAAGGCTCTCTCGTCGTGCTTCATGGTGATGAGACGGCGGGCTTCGCGAACCATGACGCCGGTTCGGCAACATTTTTCTCACGACTCCCCTCCGCCGACCGTTCTCGCTTACGGTGGGAGGCGCGATGACCGACTTTCCTGCCGATCCCACGGTTCCGAGCGACGCCGAGCTGATCTCGGCGGTCCGCGCGGGGGACAACGACGCCTACGGTGCTCTCTTCGAGCGGCACCGCGACGCGGCGCGCCGGATGGCCCTGCAGCTCGTGCCGGGGCCGGACGCGGACGACCTCGTCTCCGAGGCCTTCATCAAGGTCCTCGACCAGCTCCGGGCCGGAGCTGGACCGGACATCGCCTTCCGCGCGTACCTGCTCACGGCGATCCGGCGTCTGCACATCGACCGCATCCGCGCCGAGCGACGGGTCCAGCCCACCGACGACCTCGAGAAGTACGACGGGGGCGTCGAGTTCGACGACACCGCGGTCGCCGCGTTCGAGAGCTCGGCAGCCGCGCGCGCGTTCGGGTCCCTGCCCGAGCGGTGGCAGCTGGTCCTGTGGCACCTCGACGTCGAAGGAGCCAAGCCCGCCGACATCGCTCCCATGCTGGGCATGACGGCCAACGGTGTCTCCGCGCTCGCGTACCGGGCCCGCGAGGGTCTGCGCCAGTCGTACCTCCAGCTCCATCTCTCCGACACCGCCGAGGAGCAGTGCCGGTGGACCACCGAGCACCTCGGCGCGTACGTGCGCCAGGGTCTCGGCAAGCGCGACACCGCGCGGGTCCGCGACCATCTGGACGAGTGCGCGCGGTGCACCGCCGTCTACCTGGAGCTGGTCGAGGTCAACTCCGGTCTGCGCGGGCTCCTCGCACCGCTCCTTCTCGGCGCCGCGGGCACGGGTTATGTCGCGGCGATGCGAGGTGAGACGGCGGCCGGCGCGGCGGCCGGAGCAGGTGGCAGCGGTGCGGGCGGCAACGGTGCGGGCGGCAGCGGTGGCAGCAGCGCCGGCGGTGTCGGTACGGCCGCCGGGCGTGCACGCGACTGGGTGATGGCCGCGCCTTCGCACGGCCTCGCCGCTGCAGGCGTGACCGTCGGCATCGTCGGGGCCGTGGTGGCCAGCACGCTCCTCGCGATGTCGATGGGCACGCAGCCCGGCGCCACCTCCGACGAGGCCTCCGACGGCCCACGGCTCGAGCTGCCGGGTCCGCCCGTCGGCGGCACTCCCCTTCCCGGTGCCACGCCGGGTCCCGAGGCTCTGCCCGGGCCGGCCGCCGTGCCGCCCGGTGTCGACCTGCCGGGACCCTTCCCGTCGGCGCCCGGCCCGGTTCCGTCGCTGCCCGACGCGCCTGGTGCGGACGACCCCGACGTCGACGAGCCTGGTCAGGACGCGCCGGAGGGCGATGAGCCGGACGGCCCGCGCGATCCCGGCGACGAGCAGCCGGGGCCGAACGAGCCGAACGAGCCGGCGCCGAACGAGCCGACACCGACCGACCCCGGACCGACCGACCCCGGACCGACCGAGCCCACGCCGACGGAGCCGACCGAGCCACCGCCGACGCCGCCGACCCCGCCGACAGGACTCGCGATCAGCGACGATCCCGACGGCGTCACGCTGCGTTGGGAGGCGGTCACCGACGCGACCGGCTACGAGGTGTACCGGGCCGCGGACACCGGTGCAGGTGCGGGCCGTTTCTCCGCGTCCGCAGCCGTCACCGGCGAGCTGATCTCCGGTCCCGAGCCGATCACCGCTCTCTCGTACGTCGACGCGGACGCGCCGAACGGCGGCCGCGCCCTCTACGAGGTGGTCGCGGTCGGACGTGGAGGCCGCTCCGAGGCCGCCAGCGTCGGCCCTCTCACCCTGCCGAGCACCGGCCGGCTCTCCGTGCGGCCGATCGGGCTCGGGCTCCGGTGCCTGGAGGTGCGCGGCCGCGCCGGTTCGGCCTCCGTACGCCTCACCGCCGACTGCTCCACGGCGACCACATGGAGAGTCTGGGGCGGCACCGCGCCGGACGGATGGGTCTCGGTGAAGGCAGTCTCCGGACCGTCCGCCGGGTCGTGCCTGGCCTCCGCCGCTACACCCTTGATCTCGACGGTCACGATGGTGACCTGCGACGCGGGAGCGGCACGCCAGAAGTGGGACCTCGACCCCAGCGACGACGCCGCCCAGCAGGTGGCCGCCCGCGCGCGGCCGGGGCAGGTGCTCGACGCGACGGTGGCCAGCGTCGGGGGTCCGCTGTTCACCGCACCCCGCATCCGCGACGACGAGCTCGACCGCAACCAGCGGTTCACGTTCTCGATCGTGGACGGGCGCGGCCCCGCCCGCTGAACGCCCCGGAGCCCTGGCGGACCGGTCACGGACCGCCTACGGTTCGCTCATGAGTGACGAGACCTATGTCGTCGTGGGCGGCGGACTTGCAGGCGGGCGCGTTGCCGAGACGCTGCGCGAAGAGGGCTTCGACGGCGACGTCGTGCTGGTGACGGTCGAGGACCGCCCTCCGTACGAGCGTCCGGTCCTGTCGAAGGGCTACCTCCTCGGCGCGGAACCCCTGACCTCTGCGTACCTGCACGAGGCGGCATGGTGGCGCGACCACGCCATCGACGTACGGACCGAGACCATGGTCACCGGGCTTCGGCTCGACGACCGGCTGCTCGAGCTCGAGGACGGCGGCACCCTGGCGTACGACAAGCTCGCACTGGCGACGGGGTCGTGGCCGCGTCGCCTCGACGTCCCGGGCGCCGAGCTCGACGGGGTGCTCTACCTGCGCGACATGCCGGAGGCCGAGCGGATCAAGAAGGTGCTCGACAGCGGCGGTCCGCTCGTCGTGGTCGGCGCCGGCTGGATCGGCCTCGAGATCGCCGCGGCCGCGCGCACGCACGGTGTCCCGGTGACCGTGCTCGAGACGGCACCCCTGCCGCTGCAGCGCGTGCTCGGTGACGACGTCGCGGCGATCTTCGCCGAGCTGCACCGTCACCACGGCGTGGACCTCCGCCTCTCGACCGGGATCGCCCGGATCGACGGCAAGGACGGAGCAACCGTGTCGTCGGTCGTGACGAGCGCTGGTGACGTGCTCCCGGCAGCCGCCGTCGTGGTGGGCATCGGTGCGGATCCACAGGTCGACTGGATCCTCGCCGCCGGGCTGCGCGGCGAGGACGGCGTCGACACGGACGCGAGCCTGCAGACGTCCGACCCGTCGGTGTGGGCGGTCGGCGACATCGCCGCGGTCGACAACCCCACGCTCGGCCGCAGGGTCCGCGTCGAACACTGGGCGATGGCCCACGACTCAGGGCCGGTCGCCGCACGCGCCATGCTCGACCAAGGGGCCGTCTTCGACAAGCTGCCGTACTTCTACACCGATCAGTACGACCTCGGCATGGAGTACGTGGGCCACGTGCCCGACGTCGCGACGACCGACGTGGTCCTGCGGGGAGATGCCACCGATGCGTCCGAGCCTCTCGCGTTCCAGGCGTTCTGGTTGCGCGACGGCGTGGTCGAGGCCGCGATGCACGTGAACCTCTGGGACACAGGCGTCGCGCCGCTCGAAGCGCTGGTCGGCAAGCGCGTGGACCCCGTACGCCTCGCCGACACCTCGGTGCCGTTCGACCAGCTCGGGGTGTAGTCCGGGCCGCAGAGGGGTACGAAGGACCCATGACCCTGCTGCGCACTTTCGCCCGTCCGATGCTCGCCTCGATGTTCGTGTACGGCGGTGCCATGTCGCTCCGCAACGCGCCGGCGATGGCCGAGACCGCGAAGCCGATGTCCGACAAGATCGCCGGCGCGATCCGGTCGGTCGCGCCCGGCGTGCAGCTCCCGACCGACCCTGTCACCCTGGTCCGGGTCAACGGCGCCCTCCACGTCGGGTTCGGCACCGCGCTGGCGCTGGGACGCTTCCCCCGGCTCTCGGCGCTCGTCCTCGCCGGCACGCTCGTCCCGACGACCACGGCCGCCCACTCGTTCTGGTCGGAGTCGGATCCCGCGGACGCGTCGGGCCAGAAGATCCACTTCTTCAAGAACATGTCGATCATCGGCGGGCTGCTGATGGCGACCCTCGATCCCGATCCGCACAAGAAGATCCTTCCGCGCCGCGCGAAGGACAAGGTCGTCGAGGCGGGTGGGGCGGTGCAGGAGACGCTGCAGGACACGGCGCACCAGGTGAAGCGTTCGCTCCCGCACCGCTGAGCAGATCCGCGGCCACGCCGACGGGGTCGGATAGGCTCGCACCGATGTCATCGCTGTGGGCCGCCCCTTTCCGTACCGATCCCGTCGACGCCACCGTGTCGTTGCCGGGGTCGAAGTCGCAGACCAACCGCGCGCTGGTTCTCTCGGCGCTCGCGGAGGGCCCTTCGCGCCTCTCGCGACCGCTGGAGTCGCGGGACACCCTGCTGATGGCAGACGCGCTGCGTGCACTCGGAGCCGCGGTGACGGCCGACGGAGACGTGTGGACGGTCGAGCCGCTGGCTCCAGGTGCCCGTGACGCCGTGACCATCGACGTCGGGCTGGCCGGCACGGTGATGCGGTTCGTCCCTCCGGTCGCTGCGCTGGTCGACGGGCCGGTGACGTTCGACGGCGACCGGCGAGCCCGTGAGAGGCCGATGGCGACCACGATCACGAGCCTGCGCTCGCTGGGGGTGCGTGTCGACGACGACGGCCGCGCGACGATGCCGTTCACGGTCGCAGGTGCCGGCCACGTCGCGGGCGGGACCGTCACGATCGACGCCTCGGCCTCGAGCCAGTTCCTGTCGGCGCTCCTGCTGGCCGGGGCACGGTACGAGGCAGGTGTCGACGTCCTTCACGACGGACCCCCGGTGCCTTCGATGCCGCACGTCGCGATGACGCTCACGGAGCTGCGTCGCCGAGGCGTGATCGTCGACGACTGCGTCCCCGGCCGCTGGACGGTCGCGCCGGGACCTGTCGCCGCGTACGACACGGCGATCGAGCCCGACCTCTCCAACGCCGGAGCCTTCATCGCCGGTGCGCTCGTGACGGCGGGCCGCGTCCGGGTGCAGCACTGGCCGCGGACGACCGACCAGGCCGGTGACCGCTGGCGCGAGATCGCCGCGGCCTTCGGCGCCGACGTCGCCTTCGAGGGCGACGACCTCGTGGTGAGCGCGCCGCGCGACCTGCGGGGCATCACGCTCGACCTTCGCGACGAGGGCGAGCTCACGCCCGTCGTCGCCGCCGTCGCAGCACTCGCCACCGAGCCTTCGAGGCTCACCGGCATCGCGCACCTGCGCGGGCACGAGACGGACCGCCTCGCCGCCCTCTCGACGGAGATCACCCGCATGGGCGGAGCGGTCGACCAGCTCGACGACGGGCTCGTCATCACGCCCCGCCCGTTGCACGGCGCCGCTCTGGAGACCTACGAGGACCACCGCATGGCGCACGCTGCGGCGGTGCTGGGGCTGGCCGTGAAGGACACACAGGTGCACGACATCGCGACCACCGCCAAGACGTACCCGGGGTTCGCCCAGGCCTGGGAACGGTTCGTGTCGTGACGCAGCGCTACGACGCCGACCGGCCGCACGAGCAGTTCGACCGTCCCCGACGTCACACGCGCCCACGTACCAAGGAACGCCCGTCGTACGCCGACGCCGACGACGGCTGGGTCGTGGGCATGGACCGTGGGCGCTACACCCTGCTCGTGGGTGACGACGAACGGGTCGTGACCGCGATGAAGTCACGCCCGCTCGGCCGCAAGGCGGTGGTCGTCGGAGACCGGGTCCGCGTCGTCGGCGACACCTCCGGGACCCCCGACACGCTGGCACGCATCGTGGAGGTCGAGGACCGGAAGACGGTCCTGCGGCGTACGGCCGACGACAACGACCCGATCGAGCGGGTGATCGTGGCGAACGCCGATCAGATGGTCGTGGTCGCGGCGCTGGCCGACCCTCCCCCGCGGCCGCGTCTCATCGACCGTTGCCTCGTCGCGGCGTTCGACGCCGGGATGACGCCGCTCGTGTGCCTCACGAAGGCAGACATCGGCGATCCCGCTCCGCTCGTCGCTGCACTCGCACCGCTCGAGGTCGACGTCGTCGTCACCGAGCGCGGAGGCGACCTGCAGATGCTCCGCGAGCGGTTGCGCGGGCGTACGAGCGTGCTGGTCGGTCATTCCGGCGTCGGCAAGTCCACCCTCGTCAACGCACTCGTCCCCGAGGCCGAGCTCGCGACCGGCGTCATCAACGAGGTGAGCCGGCGCGGCCGTCACACGTCGACGTCGACACGCGTGCTCGCGCTGCCGTTCGGAGGGTGGATCGTGGACACCCCGGGGATCCGCAGCTTCGGGCTCGCCCACGTCTCGATCGAACGCCTGCTCGCTGCCTTCCCCGACCTCGCCGAGGCCGCGCGCGACTGCTCACGCGGCTGTCAGCACACCGCGAGCGACCCGGAGTGCGCCCTGGACGAGGCCGTCGCCGCAGGCACCCTGGACCCTGCTCGGGTCGACTCGTTCCGACGGCTGCTCGCCTCGCGCGAGGGCGCCGACCTCGTCTGATCCCCGGGCCGGTCTGATCCCCGGGCCGGTCAGGTACGCAGGCACTCCTCGAGCGACGCGACCTCGCCGGACGACACCCCGGTCGGGCACCAAACTGCACGTGAGCCCCGGTCTCCGGTCTCGTAGGTGATCCACGCGGCGACGACTCCGGAGATCGCCAGGAGCACCGCCGCCACCGTCGCTGCGGTGCCTGCCGTACGGGTCGCCACGAGGGCGGCGATCACGGCGAGGACCGCGAGCACGACAGCAGCGATGAGCAGCCGCCTGCCCCACGTCTCGTGGACGTCGATGGCGGCGCCGATCTCGCCGGACGCACCGATGCGCTCGCGGAGCTTCTCACCGGACTGGACGGTCGCGTACGTCGCCGCCGCCGCGACCACCGCGAGGACCGCCGTGGGCCATCGCAGCCACCAGCGCCACCGGGGGACGAGGAACGCGAGCGTCAGCAACGCGGTCAGGGGGATCAGCACGAGGGGTACGTGCAGGAACAAGGGATGCAGGGGTACCCCGTCGATGATGTCGAACATGCGCCCTCCTCGTGGACCGCCTCCATCGTAGGGGCGCGTACCTCTACTGTTGGGGCCATGGCGCACTCGCATCACGACGATCTCCGGCTGTGCCACGTGCTCGCCGACAACGCTGACTCGATCTCGATGGAGAAGTTCCGCGCCGGCGACCTCGTCGTCTCCACGAAGCCCGACATGACGTGGGTGACCGAGGCCGACCAGGCGGTCGAGCGGGCGATCCGCCGCACGCTGCGCAGCGCCCGGACGCGCGACATCGTCCTCGGCGAGGAGAACGGCGAGCAGATCGGCACCATGGAGGACGCCACCCGCCGCTGGATCATCGACCCCATCGACGGGACCTCGAACTTCGTCCGTGGCGTGCCCGTCTGGGCGACACTGATCGCCATCGCGGTCGAGGACGAGGTCGTCGCCTCGTGCGTGTCTGCTCCTGCGCTCGGCCGACGCTGGTGGGCGTCCAAGGGCGGCGGCGCCTACACAGGCAAGTCGCTGATGTCGGCGACGCGCCTCCACGTGTCCAAGGTCGACCGCATGGACGACGCCTCGCTGTCGTACGCCTCGCTGGGCGGCTGGGAGGAGATCGGCAAGCTGGAGAGCTTCCTGGCGCTGACCCGCCGCTGCTGGCGGACACGGGGCTACGGCGACTTCTGGTCGTACATGCTGCTCGCCGAAGGAGCGGTCGACGTCGCTGCCGAGCCCGAGCTGGCGGTGTGGGACATGGCTGCCCTGGACCCGATCGTGCGCGAGGCCGGAGGGACGTTCACCGCCCTCAACGGGCAGTCCGGACCCTGGCACGGCAACGCGCTGGCGACCAACGGGCTCCTTCACGAGGCCGCGATGGCCTACCTCGGCTACTTCCCCGACACCGATCCCCTGGAGCCCGAGGACATGCGCGCGCCCTCGGCCGAGAACGGGCGCACCAACGTCACCGACCTCGCTGCTCACCGCCGATCGGACGGCTGACCGACCGACCGAGCCCGCCCGGTCGTAGGATCGGCGCATGTCGACGCCGACCCCGCCACCGTCCGAGCCCGGTCGAGGACCGGACCGAGGGCCGTCGGGCTACGGCGAGGGCAACCCGCCGTACCCGCAGCAGCCTTCGTACGGCCCTCAGTACCCGCAGCAGCAGCCCTCGTACGGTCAGCAGTACGGCGGCCAGTACGGCCAGCAGGAGCCGCGGTACGGCGGGTACGACCCGTACGCCAGCGGGCTTCCGCAGGCGAGCTACCAGATCCCCCGGGACCCGGACGCCCGCCCGGTCACGGTCGCCATGGCCGCGTGGGTCACCATCGCGCTCTCCGTCCTCACGATCCTCGGATGGATCTTGGTGGCCTTCGGGCTCGAGTGGATGCTCGACGAGATGGCCCGCAACCCCGGCGACTTCGACCTGAGCGCGTCGGACATCCAGTCCGCCCAGGACAACCGTGCCCTGATCTACGCGATGGTGGTGGCGTTCATCGCGGCGTCGGTCTTCGCGATCGTGCTCAGCGTCCTCGTGCTGCGCCGCCAGGCGTGGGCGCGGATCGCGCTCGTCGTCATGTCGTCGCTGACGATCATCACGGGCCTGGGGATGATCCTCTCGGTCGTCGCGTTGCTGTGGGTCGTGGCCGCCGCCTCCGTGATCATCCTGTTGTTCACCGGTGGCGCCAACGAGTGGTTCGCACGTCGACCCGACGGGTGGAGCACCCCGTACGGCGGCGGCACCGGCTCCTCTTCGTACCAGCAGCCCGGCGGCACGTACGGTGAGCAAGGACCGCCCTCGGGCTGGTGAGAGTGAGCCCGGTCACGCTAGGTTGAGCGCATCGACCAGGCGAACCCAGGGGGTCAGCGATGAAGGTCAGCGACGTCATCACGTCGAAGGGCAGCACCGAGGTCTTCACCATCACCCCAGATGCGCCGGTCTCGGCCCTGCTCGACGAGCTCGATGCGCACAACATCGGCGCGCTCGTCGTCAGCGAGGACGGCACCCATGTCTCCGGGATCGTCTCCGAGCGCGACATCGTCCGCAAGCTGCGCAGCACCACCGACCCGCTCTCGCAGCCGGTCTCCTCGATCATGACCGCGGAGGTGCACACGTGCGGGCCTGACGACTCGGTCGGCGCTCTCCTCGAGATCATGACGAACGCGCGCATCCGTCACGTCCCCGTCGTGGACGAGGAGGAGGTCCTGGTCGCCATCCTGTCGATCGGCGACGCGGTGAAGTTCCGGATGCAGCAGCTGCAGTTCGAGCGCGACCAGCTCAACCAGTACGTCGCCTCCGCACGCTGACCGGTGTCGACCGACCCGCCGCGCACCGACGTCACCCGGCTCGCGGACAAGCAGCGGCACGACCGCTCGACGCTCGACCAGCTGTTGGACTCCTCGCGCGTCTGCCACGTCGGCGTCGTCGTGGACGGTGGTCCGGTCGTGCTCCCGACGGCCTTCGCGCGCGACGGCGACCGGCTCCTGCTCCACGGGTCCACCGGGTCGCCGTGGATGCGCGTCGTCGCAGAGGGCGCCGCGATCTCCGTGGCGGTGACAGGGCTCGACGGCATCGTGGTCGCCCGTTCGGCGTTCGAGTCGTCCTTGCACTATCGCAGCGCGGTGCTGTTCGGCACGGCCTCACCGCTCGCAGGCGACGCGAAGACCCGGGCGCTGGACCTGCTGACCGACGCGCTCATCCCTGGTCGAGTATCGGAGGTCCGCCGCCCGACATCACGAGAGCTGGCGGCGACCCTGGTGCTCGCGCTGCCGATCGAGCGCTGGTCTCTCAAGGTCTCCGACAGCTGGCCCGAGGACGAGCCCGACGACGTCGCCGGCCCTGCCTGGGCGGGTGTGGTCCCGCTCACCGAGACCACCGGTGTCGCGCGCGCTGCCCCGGACCTCCGGCGCGGTGTCGCCGTGCCTGCCTCCGTGAGGCGGATGACGCCACGCGACTGACGGCACGGCGGCGGTGCGCCGTCACCCCTGCTTCTCCTCGCTGAGGTCCCCCGCCCAGAGCGTGTGGAAGGTGCCCGGCCTGTCCACGCGACGGTAGGTGTGCGCCCCGAAGTCGTCGCGCAGCCCTTGGATCAGCGCCGCAGGGAGCCGCTCGGCACGCAGGGCGTCGAAGTAGGCGAGCGACGATGCGAACGCCGGGGCCGGGATGCCACCGCGCGCAGCCGTCGCGACGACCCGCCGCCACGACTCGAGACCTTCCTGCACTGCCTCGACGAAGTACGGCGCGACGAGCAGCGTGGGCAAATCCGGGTCGGCGTCGTACGCCTCGCGGATGCGGTCGAGGAACCGTGCCCGGATGATGCAGCCGCCGCGCCAGATCGTCGCCATCGCTCCTGGGTCGATCCCCCAGTCGTAGGCGCGGCTGCCGGCCTGGATCTCGTCGAAACCCTGCGCGTACGCGACGACCTTCGACGCGTAGAGCGCCCTGCGGACGTCCTCGACGAACGCGTCCTCGTCGTCGGGACGCCACCCCGCCTCCACGTGCGCGTCGGGATAGGCCGCCCTGGTGGGTTCGCGCTGCTCCGCGTGCCCTGACACCGAGCGCGCGAAGGTCGCCTCCGCGATGCCCGTCACCGGCACCCCGAGGTCGAGCGCCGTCTGGACGGTCCAGCGGCCGGTGCCCTTCTGCTCGGCCTGGTCGAGCACGACGTCGATGAACGGCTGCCCGGTGGCGGCGTCGGTGTGGGCGAGCACGTCGGCGGTGATCTCGATGAGGTACGACTCGAGGTCGCCCTCGTTCCACTCCCCGAAGATCGCGGCGATGCGCGACGGGTCCGCGCCGAGTCCGTGCCGCAGCAGGTCGTACGCCTCTGCGATCAGCTGCATGTCGGCGTACTCGATGCCGTTGTGGACCATCTTCACGAAGTGACCGGCGCCGTCCGGACCGACGTGCGTGCAGCACGGCGTGCCGTCGACCTGGGCGGCGATCGCCTCGAACATCGGCCCGAGCGTCTCGTACGACTCGGCGGACCCGCCCGGCATGATGCTGGGGCCGTGGAGTGCACCCTCCTCCCCGCCGGAGACACCGGCGCCGACGAAGTGCAGTCCCTTGTCCCGCAGCGCCGCCTCGCGACGCCGGGTGTCGGCGAAGTGCGCGTTGCCGCAGTCGATGACGACGTCGCCCTCGTCGAGGAGCGGCACGAGCTGCTCGATGACCGCGTCGGTGGGCTCGCCCGCCTTGACCATCACGATGATCGGCCGCGGGCGCGCGATCGATGCGACAAAGTCCTCCAGCGACTCCGACGGGACGAACGTGCCCTCGTCCCCGTGCTCGGAGACCAAGGACTCCGTGCGGGCGTAGGTGCGGTTGTGCAGCGCCACCGGGAAGTCGTGCCGCGCCAGGTTGCGCGCGAGGTTGCGCCCCATCACGGCGAGCCCGGTCACGCCGATGCGTGCCTGCGGTGTGTCGTCCACGTGTCCTCCTGCGCCCACCCTAAGCGCGCTGCGACGCCGAGGCGACCGGCTCGAGGTCGTCGACGGTCAGCGGGTGCCGCAACGGTCCGAACGGACGCGTGCGCGACGTCACGAGGTCGCGATCGACGTGCAGCAGCTCGCCGGGCTCCAGTGCTGTCCAGCCCGCCTCGTCGTCCATCCGCTCCGTCGCGACCACCACCGTGCGGTGGTCGTCGTCCGACGGCGCGACCTGCGCCCGGATGCGGTCGGTCTGACCGTCCCATCCGTCACCGCCAGGCAGTCGCTCGGCGCGTTCCAGGAACCACAGCGGGTGCACCTCCGGGTATCGCAGCGCCCACAGGTCGGTCGCCGTGACGAGCACGAAGTTCAGCGAGAGCACCGGGACGTTCTCCGCGATCCAGCCGACCGCGGCCTCCACGCCGTCGACCACGTCACCGCAGTGGCGACGGACCTCGGCCGTGATCAGCGCGAAGACCCGCTCGCTGTCGGTCTCGCCGGCCACCAGCGACTCCGCGCCGAGCTCCGCCAGCCGGGCGTCCATCGCGTCCAGACCACGCACCACGCCGTTGTGGGCGAACAGGCGCCCGTCCAGCTCGAAAGGGTGGGTGTTGGCCACGGTGTGCGCGCCCGTGCTCGCATAGCGCACGTGCGCGACGAAGGTCGTCCCGTGCATCGTCCGCGCGTCCTCGGCGAAGTCCGTGTCGCTCCACGCGTCGATCGGCTGTTTGTCGACACGCGCCGTGCCGTCCGGCTCGTAGACGCCGATGCCCGTCCCGTCCGGGTTGCGCCGCCCTTGGAGACGCAGGTTGTCGGGGGCGTCCAGCAGCCAGAACGTCGCGGTCATCGGCAGACGACCGCAGTGCAGTCCGAACAAGCGGCACATCGCCTCAGCGTCTCAGTCCCGACCGGTTCGCGCTCGTCGCGCGGCGTCGGCCCTCCGGGCGCTACGGTGCCGAGGTGCTGTACGTGTGCCAGCGGCACCACGCCCGCGCCCTCCACCACGACCTGCGCCTGGAGATCGACGGCGTGCTCGTCTCGTGGGCGGTGCCCAAGGGGCCGTCGCCGGACCCGTCGGTGCGCCGGCTCGCGATCCGGACCGACGACCACGACATGGCCCACGCGACGTACGAGGGCGCCTACGTGCGCGACGGAGGCGCTCCCGGCAGCGTGATCGTGTGGGACACCGGCACGTACGAGCACCGGACGAGGCGCGACGGCACCCCGGTCCCAGCTCCGGTCGCGCTGGCCGACGGCCACCTCGTGGTCGACCTGGACGGCCGCAGGCTCACCGGCCCGTACGCGCTGACCCGCACCGGTGTGGTGGCCGGCAAGGAGCAGTGGATCCTCGTCAAGATGCGGGGCCGCGGCGTCGAGGTCGAGGCGGACCCCGCCGCCGAGATGCTCACGTCGGTGCTCTCCGGGCTGACGAACGCCGACCTGGAGCGGCAGGCTCAGGCGCGCTGACGCCGTGCGATCGCGGCCGCCTCGGTGCGGGTGGCCGCGCCAAGCTTGGCGAGGATGTTCGACACGTGCACCGACACCGTCTTGGTGCTGATGAACAGCAGCGACGCGATCTCGCCGTTGGTACGGCCCTCGACGAGGTGGTCGAGCACCTCTCGCTCTCGCGCGGTGAGCGGCTTCTCGCCCGCGACCCGCGACGTCGAGGCGTGGGATGCCGCCGGCCGCACGGGGGCGCCGGCGAGTGCCTCGAGCTCGCGGGCGAGCGGTGCTGCGCCCAGCCCGACGGCCTGCTCGTGCGCCGCGCTCGCGACCTCCTTGGCGCCCGCCACGTCACCGGCGGCCTGCAGGACCGCCGCGAGCCGGGACGCCGAGCGGGCCTCCTCGTACACCTGGCCGAGCGCGCCGAACGCCTCGGTCGTCTCCCTCCAGGTGGCGAGAAGCTCCGCGAGCGGCACCTCTCCCCCGACGCTCCACCGCAGCCGGAGGATCTCGGCGTCGAGGCGGAGCGACCATGCGAGACCCTCAGGACCGAACGGGCCCCGCTCCTCGATCACCCGGTCGGCGTCGGCGCGCAGCTGGTCGGCGCGCTCGACCCACTCGCTGCGGGTGACGGTCGCCGCATGCTTCGCCTCGTCGGCGAGCCGCCCCACGAGCAGGCCTCCCATCCGCAGGCGGGCCGGGACGAACTCCCCGTCCCACTTGTTCTTCAGTGCCAAGACCAGGTCGTCGTGCCACCGTGTCGCCTCGTCCGCGTCGTGGGCCAGGTCGATGGCGGCCGTCGCGGACTCGATCGCGAGGACGATGTCCTTGTGCCAGAGGGCGCGCAACCGCTCGGCCGTACGCAGTGCCGACGTGTCGCCGCGACCTGCCGAGACGAGCAGGGCGACGGCTTCGAGGTCGGCGGCGGGGACCTTCGGCGGCTTCAGCATGGCGACGTCGCAGAGCTCGAGGACGAGGTCCCAGTGACCCAGGGCATAGGCTGCGACCGCCGCGAAGAATCGGCCGTCGAACCCGTACGGCGCCCACTGTCGACCCGCCTGCACTGCCGTCTTCATCGTCCGGAGGAACTCGGCCTCGGCGCGGTCCAGCATGCCGCGTTCGTGGTAGTAGAACGCGAGGTGGTGGCGCGCCCTCAGCTCGGCGACGACGTCGCCCTCGGTGGCAGCGATCTTCGCGACCTCGAGGAAGCGGCGCTCGTCGCCCTCCGGGTCGTCACCGATCCGAGCGCGGGCCCGAGCCTTCGTCGCGGCCGCGTCGGCCACGAGCCGGTTGAGGCCGAGGCGCTGCCCCAGCGTCATCGCCTGGGTCGCCCAGCGGATCGCCTCGTCGAAGTGCCGCTCGTTGGACGCGGCACGGGCTGCGAGCTCCTCGACGGCGGCGCGCAGAGGCGTCGGCTGCTCGGGGACCAGCTCGAAGAGCTCGTCGAGAGCCTTGCGCGGCTCGTGGACCCGATCGGCCATGAGCGCCGCCGTACCATACGCGACCAGGAGTCGCGCCCTCTCCTCCACCGACAGATCGTCGGCCTGCTCGAGGAAGTCCTCGACGAGGACCCATGCTCGACGTACGTATCCGGCTGTCGTCTTGGCCTCGCTCGCGGCGATCACCAGACCGACGACGTCAGTGCCCTCCGGGGCTGCGGACACGACCGAGAGAGCCCGCTCGTAGTGGTCTGCGGCCTCGTTGTGGCCGGCGACGCGCGTCGCCCGCTCGGCGGCGCGGAGGCTGGCGGTGAACGCGACCTCGTCGAGCCCCGCCTCGAACGCGTGCCGCGCCACGTCGGCCGAGTCGCCCAAGCCGCTCAGCGCCCTGACGTACGCCGCGTGGATCCGGCGTCGCTCACCCGGCAGCAGGTCGTCTCGTACGACCTCGGCGAAGAGGGCGTGCCTGAAGCCGTAGCCGTCGCTGCGGGTCCGAGACAGGATGCGGTGGTCGAGCGCGGCGCGGACGCCCTCCTCGAGCGTTCTCGGCGGCAGGTCGACGACGGCGGAGAGCAGCTCGTCGCCCACCTCGCCCCCGGCGCACGCGAGCGCTCGGACGACCTGACGCCCGGCGTCGTCGAGGCGGTCGAGCCGTACGAGGAGCAGGTCGGCGAGAGTCGGGGGCAGCGCCCCGCTCTTGTCGTCGACGTCGAGCAGCTCCTCCACGATGAAGGCATTGCCCTCGGCGCGCCGCACGATGGCCGCGAGCCCTCGGGCATCGACCACGCCTGCGGCGCGGGAGCGCACGAGCTCGCGGACCTCCGAGTCGGCCAGCGGTCCCAATTCCAGACGCTGGACACCGGGCAGCCGGATCCACTCCGCGACGTCGGCACGCAGCGGGTGCCGACGGTGGAGATCGTCGCTGCGGTAGGAGACGACGATCCGGACCTCGCCGTCGTAGCGGTGGGAGAGGACGTAACGGATGAGGTGGCGGGTGGACGCGTCTGCCCAGTGGGCGTCCTCGACCACGAGGAGGACCGGCTGGCTCGCGGCGAGCAGCTCGAGCGCCGCCACCACGGACGAGAAGAGCTCCCCGCGATCGATCCCCGCGCCGTCGGCGGCTCCCCACATCAGCGGGCCGAGCGGAGGCATCGCGTCAGACATCGCCTTGCGGGTGGTGTCGTCGAGCGCAGCGAGCACCTGGGCGAACGGCTGGAACGGGATGGCGCTGTCACCGAGGTCGAGACAGTGCCCCGCGAGAACGCGGTGACCGGCGTCGGCAGCACGCGCGGCCAGCTCACGCAGCAGCCTCGTCTTGCCGATGCCGGCATCACCGCTCAGGAGGACTCCCCCGCGGGCCTCCGGGTCGGTGACACCCGTCGCATCGAGCAGGCGCTCAAGCTCGGGCTCTCGTCCGACGAGTGGCTCGGCGGGTCTCCAGTCGGCGGACATGAACCCATGATCGCTCACGATGCCGACAGGATTCGAGCCAATAGCCTCCAACGGCACCGCGCCGCTCCTCAGCGACGGGCCTTGTGGCCCTTACGGCGTACGGTGCGGCGCCGGTGCGGGTGGGCGTCCTCCATGCGGCGGGCCATCTCGGTCTTCACGTAGGTCTCTGGGTAAAGGATCATGTCGTCGACTTTGGTCGTCTGAGGTAGGCCGGGGCATCGGACGACTTCCCTATGCCGCCCCTCTCGCTACCTCAGATCGCTGATCAGGGGGTCTGGTCTTGCGATTTGTTGTTGGCTACGTGATATTCGGGAACTGGGTATGACGTACGTCACATTCGAGCGGAGGATCACATGCACGCCACACCTCGAAGCACCGACGCAGCACCCCGTTCCCCATCCCGACGCACTGCCCTGGTTCTCGGCGCCGTCACGGCGCTCGTCGCCGGCACGGTCGGCGTAGGGGCCGCTTCTGCGCCGGCCAGCACCCCCGGCACCGTGAGCAGCAACGGCGCGGGCGCCGCAGGCAAGAGCCACGGAAAGCTTCCGTATCTCAATCCACGCCTCCCCACCCACAAGCGGGTCAAGGATCTGCTCTCGCGGATGACGCTGGCCGAGAAGATCGGCCAGATGACGCAGGCCGAGCGCGCCAACGCGACACCGGCCGACGTCACCGCGCTCGGCCTCGGGAGCATCCTCTCGGGCGGCGGGTCCGTCCCGGCCGACAACTCGCCCGAGGGCTGGGCCGACATGGTCGACGGCTTCCAGCAGGGCGCGCTCGCGACCCGCTTGAAGATCCCCGTCCTCTACGGGGTCGACGCTGTCCACGGCCACGCGAACCTGTACGGCGCGACCGTCTTCCCGCACAACATCGGCCTCGGTGCCACGCGCGACCCTCGGCTCGTCGAGAAGGTCTCGCACATCACCGCCGAGGAGACCCGCGCGACGGGACCGCAGTGGAACTTCGCCCCCTGCCTCTGCGTGGTGCGGGACGACCGGTGGGGCCGCTCGTACGAGAGCTTCGGCGAGTCGCCGCAGCTTGTCTCGGAGATGGCCGTCGCGGTCCGAGGCCTGCAGGGCCGACCTGGCCAGCTCGACAACCCTGACCGGGTGCTCGCGACCCCGAAGCACTTCGCAGGCGACGGCCTGACGACCTTCGGCACGTCGGAGGGTGACTACACGATCGACCAGGGCATCTCGATCGTCAGCCGCGAGGACTTCGCCCGGCTGGCGCTCGCGCCGTACTGGCCGGCGATCAGGGAGTACGACGCCGGCTCCGTCATGCCGTCCTTCTCGTCGGTCGACTGGACCGAGGACGGCGTCGGCACGAACGTCCTGAAGATGACCGCGCACACCGAGCTCCTCACCGGCGTCCTCAAGGGTCGGATGGGCTTCGACGGGCTGGTCATCAGCGACTGGGAGGCGATCCACCAGCTCCCGGGCGACTGGAACACCCAGGTCCGGACGGCGATCAACGCCGGCATCGACATGGCGATGGAGCCCGCCCAGTTCCGCGAGTTCATCACCGCGCTCACCGAGGAGGTACAGGCGGGACGGGTCCCGATGTCGCGCATCAACGACGCGGTGAGCCGGATCCTGACCCAGAAGTTCGAGCTGGGCCTCTTCGAGAAGCCGTACACCGACCGTCGCAACATCGACGAGGTCGGCGGCAGGCAGCACCGCAAGGTCGCCCGCGAGGCCGTCGCGAAGTCGCAGGTGCTCCTGAAGAACCGGGGCCGGGTGCTCCCGCTCTCCAAGCGCGCTCCCCTGTACGTCGCGGGCAGCAACGCCGACAACATCGGCAACCAGGCCGGCGGCTGGACGCTGACCTGGCAGGGCGGCTCGTACCACGACTTCCCGGGCACGACGATCCTCGAGGCCATCGAGGACGTCAGCCGTGGTGACGTCACGGTCAGCGAGACCGCGTCGGCACCGGTGCCGAGGGACGCGACCGGTGTCGTCGTCGTCGGAGAGACTCCGTACGCCGAGGGGTTCGGCGACGTCGGTGGCCCGCAGTGGGCCTACGACCCGGGCGACAACGGGATCCCGCGGCCGGTGAAGGACATGAAGCTCTCGGCCGCTGACCAGCAGGCTGTCGACACCGTGTGCTCGCAGGCCGCCGAGTGCGTCGTCGTGGTGGTCTCCGGCCGCCCGTTGGAGATCTCGCCGGCGCTCCTGAGCAAGATCGACGGTCTCGTCGCGGCTTGGCTGCCGGGCAGCGAGGGCGACGGCGTCGCCGACGTGCTCTTCGGCAAGAAGCGGTTCACCGGGAAGCTGCCGGTGACCTGGCCGCGTACGGTCGCGCAGCAGCCGCTCAACATCGGCGATGCCGACTACGACCCGCTGTTCCCGTACGGGTTCGGCCTGCGGACGCGGTAGCCGCCTCGTCCGCCCTCCCGATTTGACGCGTTTCCCACCTCTTTCCGCCCCAATGAGGTGGGAAACACGTCAAATCGCGGGGTGGCGGGCGAGATATGCCGTCCGCTCGCCGCGTGGGAGCTTCTCGATCGCGGCGCGCAGCATGGCCCGAGGCATCGCCGGCGCGTGCCGGCGGAGGAACACCCGCAGAGCCCGGGGGTCGACGTCCCCGGCGAAGCGGAGCATCCACCCGGCGCCCTTGAGGACGAGTGGCTCGCGGTCCTCGAAGAGCAGCCCGCTGATTGCGAAGGTGTCGGCCACCTCGCCACGGCGGAGGAACGCCGCCGTCGCGACCACGGCCGTACGACGCTCCGGCCAGAAGTCGGATCCCGCGAGAGCGTAGAGCGGGTCGCGGCGGCGGTCGAGGAGCCAGCTCCCGGCGACCTGGTACGCGACCAGGTCGACGAGGTCCCACGTGTCGATGCGGTCGTGGCGCCGCACGTAGAGGTCGTACAGCTCCTCGTGGCGCTGCTCGGTCACCCGCTTGTGCGTGGCTGCCTTGCCCATGATCGAGCAGGCACCGACCCGCACCTCGTGCACGTCGTGGTCGAGGAGCACCTCCAGCTGGTCGACGGGCATCGCGAGGAACTCCTTCGCGAGCCCGAAGACTGCCGCCATCCGGACTCCGACGAACGAGTCGTCGCCGGGGAAGAACCGTTGGTACTTCGCGCGCTGCTCCTCGTCGGCCAGCGGGAGCAGCGCGCCGACGAACGCGTCGGCACCCACGTCGTCGCGTGCGGCGGCCACCTCAGGAACGCGGCCTCCCTTCGGTCGAGGTGGGCCCGGCGAGCTCCTCCTCGACCTCGACCTGATCACCGCCCGACCCGGGAGTGACCTTGTCGGCGACCTTGTGAGCGGCCCCGGACACCTTGTCCCTGACGACGGGCGTCTGCTCCTTGACGGCGTCCGTCGCCTTCGAGACGCCGTCCTGCACCGGCTGGCTCCCCATCAGCCTCTTGGCCTGCGTGACGATCTGCTCGTACCTCTCGCGTCCGGCCTTGGCCCCGAGGACGTATCCGACGCCGGCGGCGACGAGAAGGGGAATCTTGCGCATGAGGACTCCTCTCGATGAGCTTCCCTGAGCCCTCGACACTAGCGAGGCCCGGGCTGGTCAGCCACCCTCTTCCGGCGGCGTCTCCGCGCCCTCGGCCTCGTCGCGCTCTGCCCACTCCAGCAGGGGCTCGATCGAGAAGACCGCCTCGTCCATGCCCGCGTGGAGGTCGCCGAGCCGCGCATAGCGGCCGGGCATGGTCGCGATGGTCATCTCGGCCGGCTCGACGTCGTCGACCTCGTCCCAGCGGATCGGTGCGGACACACGGGCGTCAGGGACACCGCGTACGGAGTAGGCGGCGGCGATCGTGTGGTCTCGGGTGTTCTGGTTGTAGTCGACGAAGAGCTTGGCCGGGTCCCGGTCCTTGCGCCACCACGTCGTCGTCACGTCGTCGGGCACCCGCCGCTCGACCTCCCGCGCGAAGGCGAGCGCCGCTCGGCGGACGTCGGCGAACCCGTGCTCGGGCGCGATCCTCACATACACGTGCATCCCGGACCCGCCCGACGTCTTCGGCCATCCGACGGCGCCGAGGTCGTCGAGGACCTCGTGGGCGACGTGCGCAACCCTCCGTACGGTCGCGAAGTCGCACTCCGGGCCGGGGTCGAGGTCGATCCGCCACTCGTCGGGCTTCTCGGTGTCGGCGCGGCGGGAGTTCCAGGGGTGGAACTCGACCGTGGACATCTGCACGGCCCAGATGACGCTGGCGAGCTCGGTGACGCACAGCTCGTACGCGTGGCGGCCGTAGCGCGGGAACTCGACGCGTACGGTCTCCAGCCACGGGGGCGCACCCGCAGGGACGCGCTTCTGGTGAACCTTCTTCTCTGTGACGCCCTTGGGGAAGCGGTGCAGCATGCACGGGCGCTCACGGAGGGCGTTGACGATGCCGTCTCCGACGGAGAGGTAGTAGGTGACGAGGTCGAGCTTGGTCTCGCCCCGTTCCGGGAAGTACACCCGGTCCGGGTTTGAGATGCGGACGTCGCGGTGCCCGACCTCGACCTCGACCGCATCGCCCATGCGGGGATACTTGCACGGACGACGCGGTCGCGGCACGCGACGCGTCGAGTTAGCGACGCTCGCCGCGGCGACGACGGAGGCGCGGGCCGCGGACGGCCTCGGCACGACGGTCGTCGCCAGGGATCGGGAGCCGCTCGATGCGGTGCTTCATCTCGGTCTGCACCGACTGCTCTGGATCAAGGAACATCAGGGTCTCCTTCGCTCGTCCTGATGCCTTGACTCTCGTCGTCTGAGGTAGGTGCTCACATCGGGTAGGAGCCCTAGACGTGTGCACCGGGTGCCTCAGATCGCACCGCGGCTACCTCAGGCGCCTCGGGCGAACGCGTCGGGAGTCGTGCCGAGCAGTGCCCGGAAGTGGCGCGTCAGGTGCGGCTGGTCGTGGAACCCCACCGCCACCGCCACCTCCGCGGCACGCTGCCCGTCGAGCAGCATCCGCCGCGCCAGATCGACCCGGCGGCTCGTGAGGTAGCGGTGCGGGGCGAGTCCGTACGCCCGCGAGAACGACCGTACGAGATGGCTCGGGTGGGCGCCGAGCACCCGGGAGGCCTCGCCGAGCGTGACGCCGCTGACGACGGCCTCGTCCAGCAGCTCGCGCAGCCGTCGTGCCAGCGGCACGTCCGGCGTGTGTGACGGCGGGTGCCCCTGAAGGTCCTCGCGCAGCACGTCGTGGACACCGACCAGCTCGGATTCCGCCTCGAACAGGTCCCCGCCGCCCAGTGCCGCGTGGACGCGCCGGACCGCGGCCGCGGCGTCGGAGCGCACCACCGTCGGCCGGTCGACCGTGCGCCCGACGGCCTCCGGCGGCAGCCAGGAGTCGGCGAGGTAGAGGACCCGCTTGCGGAACGGACGGCCCTCGCGTGCCGTGCGGCCGTCGTGAGGGACGTGCGGAGGGAGCACGGTCAGGGTCGCGGGCTCCGCGGTGTGCGAACGCCGGTCGAGCGCGTACGAGACGGCACCGGCGTCGATGAGCAGCAACGTCCAGTCGCCGTGGGTGTGGCTGGGGTAGGCGTGCTCGGTGAACTCGGCGTGCAGCACCTCGCGCAGGTGCGGCACGTCGGGTCGCCACGCGCGGACCCGGTCGGCCATGCAAAGAACGTACAAGACCCCTGGGGCGCGACGCAGCCATCGTGGACCGCATGACGACTGTCGTGGAACCCAGCACCCGCTTCGACACCAAGATCGCGATCGTCCTGAGCGACGACCTTCTGCCCTGGCAGGAGCTCAACGTCACGGCGTTCCTCGTCAGCGGTATCGCGACGCGTGCCGACGGCATGGTCGGCGAGCCGTACGAGGACGCCGACGGCCAGCGCTACCTGCCGATGATGCGCCAGCCGATGCTCGTCTTCACCGCCGGGACCGAGGAGGTGCGCCGCATCCACGCGACGGCGCTGAGGCGGGGCCTTCCCCTGGCGATCTACACCCGCGAGCTCTTCGTGACCGGGCACGACGACGCGAACCGCGCCGCCGTGCGGGCGGTGCCGACCGACGGGCTGGACCTGGTGGGCCTCGCGGTCCACGGGCCACGCAACGCGGTCGACAAGACGGTCAAGGGCGCGCGGCTGCACCCGTGAGCGCCGGCGAGCGACCACCGACGAGGGTGCGGGCGACCAGCGGGACACCGGGTCGGTAGGCGAGGTGCACCGCTGACGGCGCGTCGAGGATCGCGAGGTCGGCACGCGCGCCGACACGCAGGTGGCCCACGTCGTCACGGCGCAGGGATGCGGCACCTCCGAGCGTCGCAGCACGGAGCGCCTCGTACGGAGTCATGCCCATCTCACGCACGGCCAGGGCGAGGCACAGCGGGATGGACGACGTGTAGCTGCTGCCCGGGTTGCAGTCGCTCGCGAGCGCGACGGTCGCACCGGCATCGAGGAGGCGGCGGGCATCGGGGTACGGGTGGCGGGTGGAGAACTCGACGCCGGGCAGGAGCCCCGCGACGGTGTCCGACGCGGCGAGAGCGTCGACGTCGTCATCCGTGAGGTACGTGCAGTGGTCCACCGCCGCCGCACCGAGCTCGCAGGCCAGCCGGACCCCGGGGCCGTACGACAGCTGGTTGGCGTGGACGCGCATCCCCAGGCCGGCGTCGCGTCCTGCGGTGAGGACGGCGCGTGCTGCGTCGACACCGAACGCGCCGTCCTCGCAGAACACGTCGATCCAGCGGGCGTGCGGGGCGCAGGCAACGAGCATGGCGCCCGTGACGAGCGCGACGTACGCCTCCGGCTCGGCGCCGTCGGGGACGACGTGGGCGCCGAGGTAGGTGGTCTCGTCTGTGTGCCGCGCCGCGATCGCCAGGGAGCGCGCCTCGTCGTCGACGGTGAGCCCGTAGCCGCTCTTGATCTCCACGGTCGTCGTCCCCTGGCGGCGCATCTCCTCGACGAGGCGCGTGACGTTCGCGTCGAGGTCGGCGTCGCTGGCGGCCCGGGTGGCGGCGACGGTGGTGCGGATGCCGCCCGCGGCGTACGGACGACCGGCCATCCGTGCCTCGAACTCCGTGGCGCGGTCGCCGGCGAACACGAGGTGGCTGTGGGAGTCGACGAAGCCGGGGACGACCGCGGCACCGTCGACGTCGAGCACGTCGTCGGCGGCGGGCGCCTCGGCGGCGTCACCGACCCACGTGACCGCGCCGTCGGCGACGACCAGCGCGGCGTCGTGGCGGACCGGGCGTTCCTCGTCCCAGGTGACGAGCTCGCCGATGCCGGTGAGGAGGAGGCTGCTCACCTCCGCCCCCAGACCGCGTCGACCGCGCGACGCATCATCGCGGCGACCTCGTCCGCCTCGTACGGGAGATCCTTCGGCGGTTCCACGTCAGCCGCCGTGGCAGCCCACAGGGGCTCGACGGCACCGGCCAGGCGTACGGAGTCGTGAAGCGTGAACGCGTCGGCGGCCGCGAGGTCCGGCGCGAACCCCAGCGAGGCGTAGCCCGTGACGGTCGCCGCCTCGGTCAGGGCCGCCGCGCTCCAGGACCCGCGTCGGCCTCCGGTCAGCCGCTCGTGCATCTCCACCGCCCTCGCCTCCGCGAACAGGTCGATCACCGTGTTGCTGTCGGACCCGAGCGTGAGGCGGGCACCGGCATCGCGCAACCCGGTCGACGGTCCGACTCCGTCGGCGAGCTCGGCCTCGGTGGTGGGGCAGAAGCACGCGTACGCGCGCGCGGCGCCGAGCGTCGCGATGTCGGCCCTGGACAGATGCGTCGCATGGACGGCGGTCGTCCGCGGGGACCAGGCTCCGGCCTCGGCGAGCAGCGCGACCGGCGTGCGCCCGGTGGCCGCGAGGCAGTCCGTGTTCTCCTGCTGCTGCTCGGACACGTGGACGTGCAGGGGCGCCTGCGGGAGAGCCGCGACGACGGCCTCGAGCTGTTCGGGCGGGACGGCCCGTACGGAGTGGATCGCCGTACCGACCACGACGTCGTCCGCGCCGGCGTGGCGGGCGGCGAGGTCCGCCACCCGCTGCGCCCACGCGTCGGTGTCTCCGTCGCTGAACCGCCGCTGGACCCCTTCGACCGGACGGCCGAACCCGGCCGCGAGGTAGCAGGTGTCGAGCAGGCAGATCCGCAGGCCGACCGCGCGTGCGGCGGAGATCAGCACCTCGCCGGTGGTGTTCGGGTCCTCGTACGGCACGCCGTCGGGGCCGTGGTGGAGGTAGTGGAACTCCCCCACGACGCCGATCCCGGCGAGCCGCATCTCTGCGTACGTGGCGACGGCGAGGTCGTAGAGGAGGTCGGGGTCCAGCACGCGCGCGACCGCGTACATCCGCTCCCGCCACGCCCAGAACGTGTCGCCCCCGACGTCGCGGCCGCGCAGCGCCCGGTGGAAGACGTGGCTGTGGCAGTTCGCGAGCCCCGCGAACGCGCTCATGCCAGCTCCCGCACCGTGCGCACCAACGCCTCGACGCCCGCGGCGCAGTCGGCGTCGTCGGCGTGCTCCTCGGGCGAGTGCGAGACACCGGTCGGGTTCCGGACGAACAGCATCGCGGTCGGGACGAAGGCGCTGAGCACCCCCGCGTCGTGGCCCGCGCCGGTCGGCAGCAGCGGGGCCTCGAGGGCGTGCGCCAACCGCTCGCGCAGGTCGCGGTCGAACGCGACCGCCGGGCTCGACGACTCCACCGCGACCTCGACCCGGACGCGTGACGCCGAGGCGGCCTCGCGCGCGTCGACGAGGATCCCGTCCAGCATCCGTGCGAGGACGGCGTCGTCACCGGCGCGGGCATCGAGCCACGCCGTCACCTTCGACGGGATCGCGTTGGCGCCACCGGGCTCGACGGCGACTCGTCCGAACGTCGCCCGTGCTCCCTCCTCGTACGCCCGCCGGGTGGCGGCGACCACCGTGGCCGCGTAGGCAGGCATCGGGTCGCGCCGGTCCGCCATCGGCGTGGTGCCGGCGTGGTCGGCGCGGCCCTCGAAGTCGAGCCGCCAGCGACCGTGCGGCCAGATCGCCGTCGCGACACCGACCGCGTCGCCGGAGTGGACGAGGGCCCGGCCCTGCTCGACGTGCAGCTCGACGAACGCACCGACACGGTCGAGCCACGCGCTGCGGCCGACCGTACGGAGGTCGCGGCCTTGGGACCGGAGGACCTCCGCGAGGGTGAGCCCGTCGCGGTCCTTGAGCGCCAGCGCGTGGTCAGGGTCGAGCGTGCCGGCGGCCAACCGCGACCCCGCGCACGCCACCCCGAAGCGCGCTCCCTCCTCGTCGGCGAAGCACGCCACGGCGATCGGCCGCGACGGCGAGAACCCGTCGGCGCGCAGCCGGTCGAGCGCCGCGAAGGCGGACACGACGCCGAGGGGACCGTCGTACGCACCGCCGTCGGGCACGGAGTCGAGGTGCGAGCCGAGCAGCAGCGCGTCCCCGCTGGCCCCGCTGGTCGAGTAGCCCGAACCGCTAGTCCCGCTGGCCCCGCTGGTCGAGTAGCCCGAGCCGCTAGGCGAGGGCGTATCGAGACCACCCGGCTCTCGATACCCCGGCTCCCACCACGCCACCTGGTTGCCGTTGCCGTCCTCCTCGTACGCCATGCCGCGCGCCGCGGCCTCTCCCGCGAACCACTCGCGCAGCTCCATGTCGGCGTCGTTCCACGCGAAGCGGCGGTACCCGCCCGTACGGGGATCGCGGCCGATGCGTTCGATCGGTGCGAGGAGACTCACGCCTCCTCCATCGGGATCCGCACGCCGCGCTCGTGCGCGACCTCGCGCGCCCGGTCGTACCCGGCGTCGACGTGCCGCATGACACCCGTGCCCGGATCGTTCGTGAGGACCCGCGCGATCTTCTCGGCGGCCAGGTCCGTGCCGTCCGCGACGATCACCTGGCCGGCATGGATCGAGCGCCCGATCCCGACACCCCCACCGTGGTGCAGCGACACCCACGTCGCGCCCGAGGCGGTGTTGAGCAGCGCGTTGAGCAGCGGCCAGTCGGCGATGGCGTCGGAGCCGTCGGCCATCGCCTCGGTCTCGCGGTACGGGGAGGCGACCGACCCGGAGTCGAGGTGGTCGCGCCCGATGACGACGGGGGCGCTCAGCTCGCCCGAGGCGACCATCTCGTTGAAGCGGAGCCCGGCGCGGTGCCGCTCGCCGTACCCGAGCCAGCAGATCCGGGCGGGCAGGCCCTCGAAGTGGACCTTCTCGCCCGCCTTC
>Ga0233383_1000105_pt1 | contig 36719 bp, 26 predicted proteins | sample ElkDunMinimDraft_14_FD_191542 | JGI IMG/M metagenome (GOLD analysis project Ga0233383, IMG submission 191542) | Fecal eukaryotic communites from dung pellets of Tule Elk in California, USA - Elk Dung G16 | ecosystem: Host-associated > Mammals > Digestive system > Large intestine > Fecal | place...
CGTCATCGCCGGCAACGGCGGCAACGGTTGCGTGGGATTCCGCCGCGAGAAATTCATCCCGCTGGGCGGGCCGGACGGCGGCGACGGCGGCGACGGCGGCAGCGTGTACCTCGTCGCCGACGAGAACCTCAACACCCTGGTCGACTTCCGCCACCAGAAACAGTTCCGCGCCCAGCGTGGCGAGAACGGCATGGGCCGGCAGATGTACGGGAAGGGCGGCGAAGACGTCCTCATCCCGGTGCCCACCGGCACCGTGGTCCACAACGTCGACACCGACGAAGTGATCGGCGACCTCACCCGCCACGGCGAGCGGCTGCTGGTGGCCCAGGGCGGCAAGGGCGGCCTGGGCAACATGCATTTCAAGAGCTCGACCAACCGCTCGCCGCGCCAGTCCACGCCGGGCAGTGCCGGCGAGGAGCGCACCCTGCGGCTTGAGCTCAAGCTGCTGGCCGACGTGGGCCTGCTGGGCTTCCCCAATGCCGGCAAGAGCACCCTGATCCGCGCGGTCTCGGCGGCCACGCCGAAGGTGGCGGACTATCCGTTCACCACGCTCTATCCCAACCTGGGCGTGGTCAGCGTGGAGCCGGCGCGCAGTTTCGTGATCGCCGACATCCCCGGCCTGATCGAGGGCGCGGCGGAGGGCGCCGGCCTGGGCGCGCTGTTCCTGCGCCACATCCAGCGCACGCGCCTGCTGCTGCACCTGGTGGAGATCGAACCGCTCGACGGCGGCGACGCGGTCGAGCAGGTCCGCACCATCGAGCGCGAACTCGAGCGCTTCGACGCCGGCCTGCTCGACAAGCCGCGCTGGCTGCTGCTCAACAAGGCCGACCTGATCCCGGCCGAGGACGCGCGCGCGCTGGCCGCGCACATCGTCTCCGAACTGGGCTGGACGGCGCCTTGGTTCATCGTCTCGGGCCTGGCCCGGGAGGGCACCCGCGAGGTGATGCTGAAGGTGCAGGCCTACCTGGACGAGCACCTGCGCGGCGAGCGCGAGGCGGCGCAAGACAGCGGCGCCTGAGGCCGATGGATGGATCGGCAGCCTCGTCCGCCCGCGTGCCCGGGGCCGCGCCGGCGCCCGCGCGCCTGCGCCATGCCGCGGCGGCCGGCCGGCCCGGTGCGGCCCGCGCCCGGCGCGGCGCGCCGGCACCTGGGGCGGATACGAAAAACCCGGCCGGAGCCGGGTTCTTCTGCAGCGACCTGGGCTTGCGCTCAGGCGGCCTTGAGGGCCTTGATGCGCGCGGTCAGGCGGCTCTTGTGACGGGCGGCCTTGTTCTTGTGGATCAGGCCGCGCGAACCGAAGCGGTCGAGCAGCGGCTGGGCCACGGCAAAGGCGGCTTCGGCGCCGGCGGCGTCGTTGGCGTCGAGCGCCTTGACGACCTTCTTGACTGCGGTGCGCAGCTGCGAACGCTGGGCCGTATTGCGCGCGTTGCGCACGACGGTCTGCTTGGCGCGCTTCTTGGCGGACTTGATGTTGGCCACGATGGGATCCTGGAAACTGGTATGGAAGTGAACGGCGAAAACCGGCTGCGGCCGGGATTCGGAAAGACGGAGCCGGAAATTATGGGGGTTTCAGCCACTTGCGTCAACAGGGCGGGTTGCCGAGGGGGCCGGGCATGAGCGCGCCCGACCCGTCCCTGCCGCCGGACGGGGCCGCGCCGGCCGCGCCGCGCCGCGCCGGGCTGCTGCGCTCGACCGCCGTGTTCAGCACCATGACCTTCATCTCGCGCATCACCGGCCTGGTCCGCGACCAGGTCTATGCGGGGGTGTTTGGCGCCAACCCGGCCATGGACGCGTTCCTGGTCGCGTTCCGCATCCCCAACTTCCTGCGCCGGCTCTCGGCCGAGGGTTCGTTCTCGATGGCCTTCGTGCCGGTGCTGTCGGAGTACCGCGAGCGCCGGGACCACGCCGCCGTGAAGGAACTGGTCGACCGCGTCACCGGCACGCTGCTGGCCGTCCTGCTGGTGCTGACCGCGGTGGCGATGCTGGCCGCGCCGTGGGTGATCCGGGTGTTCGCGCCGGGCTTCGAGGACGATGGCGGCCAGGGCGAGCTGGCGGCGCAGATGCTGCGCATCACCTTCCCCTATCTGCTGTTCATTTCGCTGGCCTCGCTCGGCGGGGGCGTGCTCAACAGCTACCGGCGGTTCGCGGTGCCGGCGCTGTCGCCGGTGCTGTTGAACGTCGCCATGATCACCGCCGCCCTGGCGCTGGCACCGAGGATGCAGCAGCCGGTGATGGCGCTGGCCTGGGGTGTGTTCGCCGCGGGCATCCTGCAGCTGGCGTTCCACCTGCCGTCGCTGGCCCGACTGAAGCTGCTGCCCCGGCCGCGCTGGGCGGGCGCCCACGAGGGGGTGCGGCGGGTGATGAAGCTGATGGTGCCGACGCTGTTCGGCTCGTCGGTGGCCCAGCTCAACCTGCTGCTCAACACCGTGGTGGCCTCGATGCTGGTAGGCGGCAGCGTGACGTGGCTGTACCTGGGCGACCGCCTGCTGGAATTCCCGTTGGGCATGTTCGGCGTGGCGATCGGCGCGGTCATCCTGCCGCACCTGTCCAGCCGCCACGCGGTCGCCGATCCGGAGGGCTATTCGCAGGCGCTGGACTGGGGCTTCAGGCTGTGCCTGCTGATCGCGGTGCCGGCCTGCCTGGGCCTGCTGCTCTGCGCCGAAGCGCTGGTGGCGACGTTGTTCCAGCATGGCCGCTTCACCCCCTACGACACGCGGATGGCGAGCCTCACGGTCGTGGCCCTGTCGACCGCGCTGCCGGCCTTCCTCCTGGTCAAGGTGCTGGCCCCGGCCTTCTATTCGCGGCAGGACACGCGCACGCCGGTGAAGGCCGGCGTGGTGGCGGTGGTGGCCAACGTCCTGGCGACGGTACTGTTCCTGGCGGCCATGCTGTGGCTGACCAGCGCCGGCCGCGAAGCCTGGGCCGCCGGCGGCGGCGATATCCGTGGCGCGCTCAAGGCGCTGCCGGGTGCCCACGCCTGCCTTGCCCTGGCAACCGCCGCAGCCGGCTGGACCAACGCCCTGCAGTTGTGGTGGTACCTGCGCCGGGCCCGCGTGTTCCGCGCGCAGCCGGGCTGGGCCAGGTTCTGGCGGCAGTTGCTCGTGGCGAGCCTGGCAATGGCCGCAGTGGTGGTGTCGCTGCTGCAGGCCTGGGACGGCTGGACCGTCTGGGCCTGGACCGAGCGTGCCTGGAAGCTGGCGGTCGTGGTGGGCTCGGGCGCGCTGGTGTATGCGCTGGCGCTGTGGCTGCAGGGCATCCGCCCGGCCGACCTGCGCCATTGATCGGCGCGCTCCACCCCGGCCGACGATCGACGCCGCCGACGCCGCCGACGCCGCCCGCGCCGGGCGCCCGCTATACTCCGCGGTTCCCATGAGCAGGCTGTTTCGCGACGTCGACGGCGGGCCGCTGTGCCCCAACGGCAGTGTGGTCTGCATCGGCGCGTTCGACGGCCTCCATCTCGGCCATCGCGCACTGGTGCGCCACGCGGTCGAACGCGCGCGGGCGCTGGATGTGGACGCCGTGGCGCTGAGCTTCGAGCCGCTGCCGCGCGAATTCTTCGCCGCGGGCACGCCGCCGCCCCGGCTGAGCCTGCCCCGGGCCAGGATCGAAGGGCTGCGCGAGCTGGGCATCGACCGCGTCGGCCTGCTGCGCTTCGATGCGAAGCTGGCCGCGCTGGCGCCCGAGGCTTTCGTCGAGACGGTGCTGGCGCGCAGGCTGTCGGCCCGCGAGGTCTGGGTGGGCCCGGACTTCCGCTTCGGCCACCGCCGCGCCGGCGACATCGGTGTACTGCGTGCGCAGGGCGCCCGGTACGGCTTCGAGGCCGGCGAGATCGCTCCCTTGCACCTGGAAGGCGCGCGCGTGTCGAGCACGCGCATCCGCCGCGCCCTGGTCGATGGCGATTTCGGACTGGCCGCGCGCCTGCTCGGCAAGCCCTATGCGGTGTCCGGTCGCGTAGTGCGTGGCCAGCGGCTGGGGCGTACGCTCGGCTATCCGACCGCCAACCTGCGCTTCGGCGGCAAGGTGCCCGCCCTGCGCGGCATCTATGCCACGCGCGTGCATGGCCTGGAGGGCGCGGGCGCCCCGGCCGGCGGCTGGCCATCGGTGTCGAGCTTCGGCACGCGGCCGACCGTGGGCGGGGTGGAGCCGCTGCTCGAGGCGCACCTGTTCGACTTCTCCGGCGACCTGTATGGCCGGCGCGTGGAAGTCGAGTTCGTCGCGCGCCTGCGCGACGAGGAAAAGTTTCCCGACCTGCCGACCCTGGTCGCGCAGATGCACCGCGATGCCGGCGAAGCCCGCCGCATCCTCCAACAGCACACCCCAGGGCGGGACACCGCGTGACCGAAGACACCGACAGCCAACGCTACAAGTCCACCATCCTGCTGCCCGAAACCGGGTTCCCGATGCGCGGCGACCTGCCCAAGCGCGAGCCGGCCACGCTCGAGCGCTGGGAGCGCGAGGGCCTGTACGCGCGCCTGCGCGAGAACGCCGCGGGCCGCCCGCTGTTCGTGCTGCACGACGGGCCGCCGTACGCCAACGGCGCGATCCACCTCGGGCACGCGGTCAACAAGATTCTCAAGGACATCATCGTCAAGTCCAAGTACCTGGCCGGCTTCGATGCGCCCTACGTGCCGGGCTGGGACTGCCACGGCCTGCCGATCGAGATCGCGATCGAGAAGAAGTACGGCAAGGTCGGGGTCAAGCTCGATGCGGTCGAGTTCCGGCAGAAGTGCCGCGAGTACGCCGAGTCGCAGATCGAGATCCAGCGCCGCGACTTCAAGCGCCTGGGCGTGATCGGCGACTGGGACAATCCCTACAAGACGCTGGATTTCCGCTTCGAGGCCAACGAGATCCGGGCGCTGGCGAAGATCATCGACAACGGCCATCTGACCCGCGGTGTGAAGCCGGTGCACTGGTGCTTCGACTGCGGTTCGGCGCTGGCCGAGGCCGAGATCGAGTACGCCGACAAGGTCTCGCCGGCGATCGACGTCGCCTACGCTGCGCGCAGCCCGCAGGCGGTGGCGCGCGCGTTCGGGGTCGAGGTGCCGGAGGACGTCGAGGTCGACGCGGTGATCTGGACCACCACGCCGTGGACCCTGCCGGCGTCGCTGGCGATCTCGATGGGTGCCGGACTCGAATACGCCCTGGTCGAAGGCCCGGCGCACGAGGGCCGGCGGCGCTGGCTGGTGCTGGCCGATGCGCTGGCCGAGGGCGCGCTCAGGCGCTACGGCGTCGAAGAGACGAAGGTGCTCGGCCGCGCGCTGGGCGAGAAGCTCGAAGGGCTCGTCTTCGCGCATCCGTTCTACGACCAGCGCGACATCCCGGTGCTGCTGGGCGACCACGTCTCGGCCGAGGACGGTACCGGTGCCGTGCACACCGCACCCGGCCACGGCCAGGAGGACTACGCGGTCAGCAAGCAGTACGGCCTGCTTGAGAAGTACGGTGCGGCCGAGCTCAACCCGGTCGATGGACGCGGCGTTTACCTGCCCTCGACCCCGCCCGCACATGGCGTGGAACTGGCCGGACAGCACATCTGGAAGGCCAACGACACGATCGTCGAGGTGCTGCGCGGCAGCGGCGCGCTGCTGGCGCTGCGCAAGCTCGAGCACAGCTATCCGCATTGCTGGCGGCACAAGACGCCGATCGCGTTCCGCGCCACGCCGCAGTGGTTCATTTCGATGGAGCAGGCCAACCTGCGCGCCGACGCGCTCGAGGCCATCAAGGGCGTCGGCTGGTTCCCGGGCTGGGGCGAGGCGCGCATCGCCGGCATGGTCGAAGGCCGCCCGGACTGGACGATCTCGCGCCAGCGCACCTGGGGCGTGCCGATCGCGCTGTTCGTGCACCGCGAGACCGGCGAGCCGCACCCGCGCAGCACCGAACTCATGCGCGTGGTCGCCGACCGGGTCGAGCGCGAGGGCGTGGACGTGTGGTACTCGCTCGACGCCGCCGAGCTGCTAGGCGGGGAGGCGGGACAGTACGAGAAGATCACCGACATCCTCGATGTCTGGTTCGATTCGGGCGTCACCCACGAGTGCGTGCTGCGCGAACGCGGCTTCGGCAAGCCGGCGGACCTGTACCTGGAAGGTTCCGACCAGCATCGCGGCTGGTTCCAGTCCTCGTTGCTCACCGGCGTGGCGATGGACAAGGCGGCGCCCTACCGGCAATGCCTGACCCACGGATTCACCGTGGACGAACACGGCCGCAAGATGTCCAAGTCGCTGGGCAACGGCATCGAGCCGCAGGACATCATGAAGACCCTGGGCGCGGACATCCTGCGCCTGTGGATCGCCAGCGCCGACTACAGCAACGAGATGTCGCTGTCGCAGGAGATCCTCAAGCGCAACGCCGACGCCTACCGCCGGATCCGCAATACCGCGCGCTTCCTGCTGGGCAACCTCAATGGCTTCGAGCCCGCGCGCCACCTGTGCGCGCTCGAGGACATGCTGCCCTTCGACCGCTGGATCGTGCATCGCGCCTTTGAAGTGCACGAGCAGGTCGCGGCCGCCTACGCGCGCTACGACTTCGCGGGCATCGTGCAGCTGCTGCTCAACTTCTGCTCGGTCGACCTGGGCTCGCTGTACCTGGACGTCACCAAGGACCGGCTCTACACCATGCGCGAGGATTCGCGCGGCCGGCGTAGCGCGCAGAGCGCGATGTACCGCATCGGCGAGGCCTTCGTGCGCTGGATCGCGCCGGTGCTGAGTTTCACCGCCGAGGAGATGTGGGGCTACCTGCCGGCGCCAGCCGGCGGCGGGCGCGAAGCCAATGTGCTGATGGCGACCTGGTACGACGGCCTGGCGCCGCTGCCGGCCGACGCGCCGCTGTCGGCGCACGACTTCGAGCGGCTGCTGGCGCTGCGCGAGCAGGTGTCCCGGGTGCTGGAACCGATGCGCGCCAGCGGCGAGATCGGCGCCGCGCTGGAGGCTGAGATCGAGCTGCATGCAGGAACCGCCGACCAGATCCGGCTGGCGCCGCTGGTCGACGAGCTGCGCTTCTTCCTCATCAGCGGCGACGTGAAGGTGCTGCCCTTCGAGGGCGAGCCGTCGCGGATCGTGGCCACGCCCACGCGCAAGCCCAAATGCGTGCGCTGCTGGCACCACCGCGCGGATGTGGGAAGCCATGCCGATCATCCCGGACTGTGCGGCCGCTGCGTGTCGAACGTGGATGGCCCCGGCGAAAACAGGAAGTGGTTCTGATGGCCCGTCCCAGACCCGATGCATTGTCCTGGCTGGTCCTCTCGGCCATCGTCATCGTGCTCGACCAGCTCAGCAAATGGTGGGTGCTCACCAGCCTGCCCGAATACACCGCGGTGCCGGTGATCGAGGGCTTCTGGAACTGGTACCGCACCTACAACACCGGCGCGGCCTTCAGTTTCCTGGCAGGTGCCGGGGGCTGGCAGCGCTGGTTCTTCACCATCCTGGGCGTGGGCATCAGTGCGCTGCTGGCGTTCTGGCTGTCGCGCACGCCGCGGGCCGACTGGCGCACCGCGCTGCCGTTCGCGCTGGTGATCGGCGGGGCCCTGGGCAACATCATCGACCGCCAGCTGCACGGCCACGTGGTCGACTTCATCCAGTGGCACTGGCGCGACTACTACTGGCCGGCGTTCAACATCGCCGACTGCGCGGTGGTGGGCGGCGCGATCGGCATCGCCCTGTTCGGGCTGTTCCAGGGCGGCGACGCGAAGGCGGCCGCCAGGCGCTGAGCCAGGACGCGTCCGCGGCGCCGGACGCCCGGGGCGCGGCCCCCCGTGCCGCAGCCCGGCCATGGCGTGGCGCGCGCGGCTGGTCGCCAATCCCGCGTCGGCGGGCCGGACCGGGGGCCGGTTCCCGGGCGCGGCGCCCGGAACGGCGCCTTCTCGCGGCGGCGTTCGGGCGCGGTTGCCCGCCTGGCGCTACACTTGCACGCATGGACATCGTCCTCGCCAACCCCCGCGGCTTCTGTGCCGGCGTCGACCGCGCGATCGAGATCGTCAAGCGCGCCATCGAGACCCTCGGCGCGCCGATCTACGTGCGCCACGAGGTCGTGCACAACCGGTTCGTGGTCGAGGACCTGCGTCGCCGCGGCGCGATCTTCGTCGAGGAACTCGACGAGGTGCCCGACGGCAATACGGTGATCTTCAGCGCGCATGGCGTGGCCAGGGCCGTGCGCGAGGAGGCCGAGCGGCGCGGGCTGAAGGTCTTCGACGCCACCTGCCCGCTGGTGACCAAGGTGCACCTGGAAGTCGCGCGCCAGTGCCGCGCCGGCCGCGACGTGGTGCTGATCGGCCACGCCGGCCATCCCGAGGTCGAGGGAACGATGGGGCAATGGCGGGCGGAGGCGGGCAGCGGCAGCATCTACCTGGTCGAGGACCAGGACGACGTCGCGCGGCTCGAGCCGTCGCAGCCGGACAACATCGCCTATACCACGCAGACCACGCTGTCGGTGGACGATACCCGCGGGATCATCGCCGCGCTGCGTGCGCGCTTCCCGCTGATCCAGGGTCCGAAGAACGACGACATCTGCTACGCCACGCAGAACCGCCAGGATGCGGTGCGCGAACTGGCGCAGCAGTGCGATCTGGTGCTGGTGGTGGGTTCGCCCAACAGCTCCAACTCCAACCGCCTGCGCGAGCTGGCCGAACGCGATGGCGTCGAGTCCTACCTGATCGACGGGGCCGACGAGATCGACCCGGCCTGGGTGGCCGGCCGCCGCCACATCGGCGTCACCGCCGGCGCATCGGCGCCCGACGTGCTGGTGCAGGGCGTGCTGGAGCGCCTGCGCACACTGGGCGCGGAGGCGGTGCGCGAACTGCACGGCGAGCCGGAGAGCATGGTCTTCGCCCTGCCCAAGGAACTGCGCCTGCAACTGGTCGACTGAAGGGCGCAGCCGTCCGGCCAACGAAAAAGCCCCGCATCGCGGGGCTTTCACGTATCTGGTGCCGGAAACAGGAGTCGAACCTGCGACCTACGCATTACGAATGCGCCGCTCTACCAACTGAGCTATTCCGGCGAGGGTCGCAGATTCTAGGCGCTGGCCGGCGCGCGGTCAAAGGGGACGCGCATCGCCACGGCTTTCAGCCGGCGCAGCCACGGCGGGCCGGCCGGCCCGGCAGCGCCCTCACGGCAGCGCCGAGGCCGTCGCCATCCGTTGCCGCAGCGCGTCGGCGACGCGCAGGGCGAGGGCGACGATGGTGAGCGTGGGGAAGGCCCATCCGCCGGTCGGGAACACGGAGCTGCCGGCGACGTAGAGGTTGTCCACGCCATGGACGCGGCACTGGGCGTCGACCACGCCGGTCGCGGGCGAGCCGGACATGCGCGTGGTCCCGATGTGGTGCGCGGTGCCATGCACGTGCGGGGTCGCGTCTGCATCGTGCAACCAGGGCGCGGGCGTGAACTCGCAGCCGAAATGCGCGGCCACGTCGCTGCCGATCAGGCCGGCGGCGGTCCGGATGCTGGCCAGGTCGATGTCCGAAAGCCGCCAGTCGATACGGACCTTGCGCAGGCCCAGCGCATCGTGCTGCGAGGACAGCAGCACGCGGCTGTCGCGGTTGGGCGCCTGTTCGAAGTAGCCGACCATCTCCACCCGTTCGGTGTCCACCACCCGGCGCCGCGCCAGCTTGCGGCGGCAGGCCTGCACGATGTCGCCCGCATGCCAGGCCGTGCGCAGGGCCAGCCGCGTGCGGCCGGCCGGGAGGTCGCTGGCGGGGATCTGCTCCGGCAGATCCTGCGCCAGTGCATCGAGCAGTCCGTGTTCGAGCAGGTCGCTTTCGCCTTGCGGCCTGCCGCTGCCGCGCAGCGAGCCGCGCAGGGCGCGCAGCGAGGCCAGCCCGGGCGGCGCCGGGCGTTCGATCGCGAACGGCCGGGCGCGTGCATGCAGCAGGCGGTGCCGCTGCTGCGCCGATGCCGACAGGCTGAGCTGGTGGTAGGCCGGGCACGGACCCGCGTCGGCGGCACGGCTGTAGAGGCCGGCCAGCCGATCGAGCGCGCCGGCACGGAAGGTGCCGAGCGCGCAGCGCGGATGGTCCATGAAGTAGCGGCCGACCAGGCCGCGTTCGTTGCCCAGGCCGCCAGGGACGACATCGTCCGAGAGCAGGAGCAGGCGCGCATTCTCGATCCCGCCGGTGGCCAGGACGAAGTAGCGGGCACTGACCTGGCCGCGGCGACCGTCGGTGCTGCCGATCACGGCACGGCGTACCGCCGAGGCGTTGTCGAGGGCTTCCAGGTGCAGGACGTTCGCATGCAGGACCAGCTGCAGGTTCGGCGCCGTGCGCATCAGCTCCAGGTGCGCCTTGCCGAAGTCCAGCGGGCTGACGCGGCTGGCGCGGTTTTCCAGGTTGGGCGAGGGCGCGTCCGCGTGCGCGCCGGCGCGGTAGCCGCCATCGCCGAAATCGCCCGGATCCACCCGGCAGGCCTGGTTGGCGCGCGCGTAATAGCCGGCCAGCTCGTCCCAGCCGATCGGCCAGCCGCTGTCGGGCACCCAGTCGCGACGGGCGATCTCCATCGAACTCATCGGGATGCAGCCCCCGCCCCACAGGCGGGTCGCGCCGCCGAAGGTGCGCAAACGGCTGATGGCCGGGTCGAAGGGGTGCGGGCCGGCCGACTCGCCTGCATTCAACGCCTGGCTGGCGTGCTCGCTGTCCAGGCCGCCGCCTTCGAGCAGGCAGATCCGCCAGGGGCTGTTGGCGAGTTCGGCCGCGATGGTGATCCCGGCAGGCCCGCCGCCGATGATGCACAGGTCCGCGTCGAACGCGTCGGGGCAGGAGGGTGACTTGAAATCCTCGATCATCGTGGGCCAGTCGCGGGAGGGTGGCGCCGTCTCAAGTGGCTGGACGGGACTCCGGTACGCTGTGCCCCGGATAACAACCTTAACGACAATATGGCCAAGGCGCGGACAGCCTACGTATGCACCGAGTGCGGTGCGGATTTCAGCAAGTGGCAGGGCCAGTGCGGCGCCTGCGGCGCCTGGGACACGCTGTCGGAGATCGTGCTCGAGTCTGCGGGCGCGGTGAAATCGCCCGCGGCACGCCGTGGCGGCTGGGCCGGCAAGGTCGACGCGCCGCAGGTCACCGCGCTCAAGGACGTGCAGCAGGGCGACGAGGTCCGCGTGTCGACCGGCATCGGCGAGTTCGACCGGGTGCTGGGCGGCGGCCTGGTCGCTGGCGCGGTGGTGCTGATCGGCGGCGACCCGGGCATCGGCAAGTCGACCCTGCTGCTGCAGGCGGTGGCCGCGATGGCATCGTCGCTGCCGGCGCTGTACGTGACGGGCGAGGAGTCGCTGGCCCAGGTCGCGGGACGCGCGTCGCGCCTGGGCCTGCCGCTGGAGGGCGTGGACGCGCTCGCCGAGACCGGCATCGAACGCATCCTCGAGCAGGCCGCGCAACGGCGCCCGCGCATCATCGTGGCCGATTCGGTGCAGACGCTGTGGACCGAGTCGCTGACCGCCGCGCCGGGCTCGGTGAGCCAGGTGCGCGAGAGCGCCGCACGCCTGGTGCGCTATGCCAAGGAGACCGGGACCGCGGTGTTCCTGGTCGGCCACGTCACCAAGGAAGGCGGCATCGCCGGCCCGCGCGTGCTCGAGCACATGGTCGATGCGGTGCTGTACTTCGAGGGCGATTCGGGCAGCCGCTTCCGCGTGCTGCGCGCCTTCAAGAACCGCTTCGGCGCGGTCAACGAACTGGGCGTGTTCGCGATGGGCGATCGCGGCCTCAAGGAGGTGCCCAATCCCTCCGCGATCTTCCTGTCCGGCGGCAGTGCGCAGCAACCAGGCAGCTGCGTGATGGTCACGCGCGAGGGCACGCGGCCGCTGCTGGTGGAGGTGCAGGCGCTGGTCGATGCCTCGCCGCTGTCCAACCCGCGCCGCGTGGCGGTGGGCGTCGAGGGCAACCGCATGGCCATGCTGCTGGCGGTGCTGCATCGCCACGGCGGCGTGGTCACCGGCGACCAGGATGTGTTCGTCAACGTGGTGGGCGGCATCCGCGTGCAGGAAACCGCGGCCGACCTGCCGGTGCTGCTGGCGGTGCTGTCCTCGCTGCGCGACGCGCCCCTGCCCGAGAAGACCATCGCGTTCGGCGAGGTCGGCCTGTCGGGCGAGATCCGGCCGGTCCCCAACGGCGAGGAGCGGCTGAAGGAAGCGGCCACCCATGGCTTCCGGCGTGCGATCGTGCCGCGGGCGAACGCGCCCAAGGCCGGCAGCTACAAGGGGATGGAAGTGATCGGGGTCGACCGCCTGGCCGACGCGCTGGAGCACGCATGAGCGAGGCGGGCGCGGGCCGCGGCCTTGCGTTCGCGCGCCTGGTTTCGGTGTTGCTGCACCCGTTCGCGGTCTTCGTCGTGCTGGCGCTGCTCGCCGCCTGGCGGCTGGATCCGGCGGGTATTGCCAGCACGGCGGCGGGGATCACGGTCGCGGTAGCCGTGGTCTGGGCGTTCGTCCTGCACCGCCGGCGCAGCGGCCGCTGGCAGACGGTCGATGCCTCGCGCCCGCAGGAGCGGCCTGCGCTCTATGCGCTGGTCCTGGCCGTCGCGCTGGGCTACTGGTGGTGGCAGGGCGCGGGCGCCTCGGCCAGCGCCCACGGGGTGCTGGCGGTGGTCGGCATGCTCTGCGTCGCGGCGCTGGCCAACCGCTGGATCAAGCTCTCCCTGCACATGGCCAGCCTCGCCTTCGCCGGCGTGGCGCTGCTGCCCCTGCTGGCTCCAGCGGGCGTGGTCGCGCTGTCCCTGCTGCCGCTGCTGGCCTGGTCGCGGCTGCGGCTGGGCCGGCACAGCCTGGCCGAGGTGCTTGGCGGAAGCGCGCTGGGCCTGGCTGCGGGACTGCTGCTGCTCGCCAGCCGCTGAGCGCTCCGGCGGCCGGCGTGCCGTGGCTGCGCGAGCGCCCGGTCAGGTCGCCGCGACCCGGACGGGGGCGTGGCGGGAAACGGGGCTGAGGTCCGGCAACGGTCCGTCGCCATCGGCGGCCGCGGCGATCACGCGATCGGCCGCCTCCACGTCGATGCCCTCGGCCGCGTACCAGTCGGGGTTGTAGTAGCTGTGCGCGTAGCGCTCGCCGCCATCGCACAGGATGGTGACAACCGAGCCGGTCTCGCCGCGCGCGCGCATGCCCTGGGCCACGCGCAGCACGCCCACGAAGTTGGTGCCGGTGGAGCCGCCCACCCGCCGTCCCAGGCGCCGGCTGACGTAGCGCATTGCCGCCAGGCTCAGCGCGTCGGGCACCTTCACCATCGCATCGACGCAGCCTGCGATGAAGCTCGGCTCCGGAGCAGGCCGGCCGATGCCCTCGATCCGCGACGCGGGCGTCGGCGCCGGTGGCGTGGACTGGCCCTGCGCCAGCGCGGCGTAGTGGCCGTGGAAGGCCGAATGCTCCGGGTCGGCGCACAGCACGCGCGTGGCATAGCCGCGGTAGCCCGCGTAGCGGCCGATGGTGGCGCTGGTGCCGCCGGTGCCCGCGCTGCACACCACCCAGGCGGGCACCGGATGGGGCTCCTGGTCCATCTGCCGGAAGATCGACTCGGCGATGTTGTTGTTGGCGCGCCAGTCGGTGGCGCGCTCGGCGTAGGTGAACTGGTCCATGAAGTGGCCGCCGGTTTCGCGGGCCAGGCGGACCGACTCGGCCGCGATGTCGCCCGCCTGCCGCACCAGATGGCAACGGCCGCCGTGGAACTCGATGGCCGCGATCTTCTCCGGGGAGGTCGAGGCCGGGATCACCGCCACGAAGGGCAGGCCCAGCAGCCTAGCGAAATAGGCCTCGGACACCGCGGTCGAGCCGCTGGAGGCTTCCACCACCGTGCTGCCGGGATGCAGCCAGCCGTTGGCCAGCGCGTAGAGGAACAGCGATCGCGCCAGGCGGTGCTTGAGGCTGCCGGTGGGATGGCTGGACTCGTCCTTGAAGTACACGTCCACGCCCGGGAAGCCGGGCAGCGTCAGCGGCACCAGGTGGGTATCGGCCGAACGGTTGAAGTCCGCCTCGATCCGCCGGATCGCCGCACTGGTCCAGGCGTGGTGGCCGCGGCAGGCCAGATGGCTCGATTCGTCGATGAAGGGCATGGCATGGGGCGCTGGCGAGGAGAGGGGATTCTCGCCCATCGGGCCCGGCCGTGTTCCGGCCGCGCGGACTGGCTGGCGGGCTCAGACCCGGCCAAGCACCAGTTCGAGCACGAACTTGCTGCCGAAGAACGCCAGCACCAGCAGGCCCATCGCCAGCAGGGTCAGGCGCACGGCCTTGGCACCGCGCCAGCCATGGCGCCAGCGGCCCATCAGCAGCGCGCCGAACACCAGCCAGGACAGGATGCTGAGCACCGACTTGTGGATCAGGTGCTGGGCGAAGAAATCCTGCACGAACAGCACGCCGGTCAGCAGGGTGGCGGTGAGCAGGACGAAGCCCACCCAGATCGTGCGGAACAGCAGGGTCTCCAGCTCGGTCAACGGCGGCAGCACCCGCAGCCAGGCGTGGAAATCGCGGCGCCGCAGCGCCCGTTCCTGCGTCCACAGCATGATCGCGAGCAGGGCGGCGATGGCCAGGGTGGCGTATGCCAGCAGCGCGAACCAGGCATGCAGTTCCACCCGCCAGTCCAGCGCTCGCGCCGGCGAACCGCCGGACAGCCCGTAGCCCAGCAGCGCCGCCGCCGCGACCGGGTAGACCACCACGCCCAGCGCTCCCATGCGGCCGCTGGCGGCGTAGAGCGTGGTCAGGGCCGCCATGCCCAGTGCGACCAGGGACAGCGCCGAGAAGAAGTGCAGGTCCACACCGCCGCCGGCGCGCCAGTGCAGGAAATGGACCAGGCCGTGCAGGGCCACGGCGCTCACCGCGGTGAGCAGCCAGTAGCCGGCGCCGGCGCCTCCCTGCACCTGCAGGCGGCGCACGACCAGCCAGGTGGCCAGGAGGTAGAGCAGGGCGGCAATGAGAACGATTGGCATCGGGAAAGTGTCGCACGAAGCCCCGCCGCCGGGGCAGCGCCACGATCGGGCGTGGGGCCCCGGCGCAGCCGCCCGCTATAATCGGTGGCCCCGCATTCCGCGACGCTCCCGCCATGTTCGAATCGCTCACCCAGCGCCTGTCCGGCACCATCGACCGCCTCCGCGGCCGCGGCCGGCTGACCGAGGAGAACATCCGCGAGGCCACCCGCGAGGTCCGTATCGCCCTGCTCGAGGCCGACGTCGCGCTGCCGGTGGTGCAGGCGCTGATCGAGCGGATCAAGGTCCGCGCCGTCGGCCAGGAAGTGCTCAAGTCGCTGACCCCGGGCCAGGCCCTGATCAAGGTCGTGCGCGACGAGCTGACCGCCGTCATGGGCGCGCAGGCCAGCGACCTCAACCTGAACGTGCCCGCGCCGGCCGTGATCCTGATGGCCGGCCTGCAGGGCGCGGGCAAGACCACCACGGTCGGCAAGCTGGCGCGCCTGCTCAAGGACAAGCGCAAGAAGAAGGTGATGGTGGTCAGCGCCGACGTCTACCGTCCGGCCGCCATCGAACAGCTCAAGACCCTGGCCGGGCAGACCGGCGTGCTGTTCTTTCCGTCCGAGGCCGGGCAGCAGCCGGTCGACATCGTCCGCGCCGCCATCGCCGACGCCAGGAAGTCCTTCGCCGACGTGCTGATCGTCGATACCGCCGGCCGCCTCGCCATCGACGAGGCGATGATGGCCGAGATCAAGGCGCTGCACGCCGCGGTCGATCCGGTCGAGACGCTGTTCGTGGTGGACTCGATGACCGGCCAGGACGCGGCCAACACCGCCAAGGCCTTCGGCGAGGCGCTGCCGCTGACCGGCGTGGTGCTGACCAAGACCGACGGCGACGCGCGTGGCGGTGCCGCGCTGTCGGTGCGCTACATCACCGGCAAGCCGATCAAGTTCATCGGCACCAGCGAAAAGACCGACGGCCTGGACGTGTTCCACCCCGACCGCGTCGCCAGCCGCATCCTCGACATGGGCGACGTGCTGTCGCTGGTGGAGCAGGTCGAGCAGCAGGTCGACAAGGACAAGGCGGCCAAGCTGGCCGAGAAGGTCGCCAAGGGCAAGAAGTTCGACCTCAACGACATGCGCGACCAGCTCGAGCAGATGCAGAACATGGGTGGCATCGGCAGCCTGATGGAGAAACTGCCGGGCCTGGGCCAGATTCCCGAGCACCTCAAGCAGCAGGTACAGCAGAGCAGGGAAGTGCCGCGCATGATCGCGATCATCAACTCGATGACGAAGAAGGAGCGCCGCAACCCGGCCCTGCTGAACGGTTCGCGCCGCGCCCGCATCGCCGCCGGCTCGGGCACCCATCCTTCCGACGTCAACAAGCTGATGAAGCAGTACCAGCAGATGGAAAAGATGATGGGCAAGATGGCCCGCGGCGGCATGAAGGGCATGATGCGCGGCCTGCAAGGCATGATGGGCGGCATGGGCCGCATGCCGTTCCGCTGAGCCTGCCTGTCGTGCGGACGAGCGCCGATCCCGCCGCCGGCGCGCGCCACGGCCTGGCGCGCGCCCTCCGCGCGAGGCCGGGCGCGTTCGCGATGCGGCCGTGCCCGCAGGGGCGCCGCCGATGACCGTGGCTTTCCTCGATGGTCGTCCCGCCGGGGCCGACGATCTGGCCGCGCTGGCCCTGGTCAACTACGGGCATTTCAGCTCGATGCAGGTGCGCGGCCGCGCGGTGCAGGGGCTCGAGCTGCACCTGCACCGGTTGAAGGCGGCAACCCGCGAACTGTTTGACGTGCGCCTCGACGACACGCGCATCCTCGGGGCGATGCGGGCCGCGCTCGACGCGGCCGGCATGGACGATGCCAGCCTGCGGGCCACGGTGTACGCGCGCGGCTTCGACCATGCCCAGCCCGACCGCGACCTCCCGGTCGATGTGCTGGTCTCGCTGGGTCCGCCGCGCGAGGCCGACCAGTGTCCGGCCTGGGTCAAGACCTATGCCTTCCAGCGGCCGCTGCCCCACATCAAGCATGTCGGTACCTTCCCGCTGTTCCAGCTCCGCAGGCAGGCGCGGCGCGAGGGCGTGGACGATGCCCTGTTCGTCGATGCGAAGGGGCGGATCAGCGAGGGGTCGGTCTGGAACATCGGCTTCTGGGACGGCCGCCAGGTCATCTGGCCGCAGGCCGACGCCCTGCGCGGCACCGCCGAGCGGCTGCTGCAGGCCGGGCTGGCCGAGGCAGGAGTGCAGCAGCGGCATGCGCCCGTGGAGGCGCGCGGCCTGGCGGGGATCCGCGCCGCATTCGCGGCCAATGCCACCGGCATCTGGCCCATCGCCGGCATCGACGAGACCACGCTGCGCCCGGACCCGGCGCTGATGGCGACCCTGGCCGCTGCGCTGCGCAGTCAGCCCTGGCGGCCGCTGGCGGCCTGAACAGCCGTCCCGGGCTTCCGCGTCCCGTCGCCATGGCCTATAATTGCCGGCTTACCTCGCCATCCTGGCGACTGGGCAATACCGGGAACGCACCATGGTCAAGATCCGCCTTACCCGCGGCGGCGCGAAGAAGCGCCCCTTCTACCACATCATCGTGACCGACTCGCGCAGTGCGCGCGACGGCCGCAACATCGAGCGCGTGGGTTACTACAACCCGGTCGCCCAGGGCGGCGAGCAGCGCGTCGTGCTGGACACCGCGCGCGTCGAGCACTGGGTCAAGCAGGGTGCGCAGCTGACCGACAAGGTCCGCAACCTGTACCGCGACGCCGTCAAGGCCGCTCCGGCCGCCTGAGGGCCGGGCTGCGCCTCGCGCAGCCCATGCAAGCATGAACGACCCGACGCGCCGCATCCTCATGGGCAGGATCCACGGCGCGTTCGGCGTGCGTGGCGAGCTGAAGCTTGAATCGTTCAGCGATCCACCCGAAGCCATCTTCGGCTACCTGCCGCTGACCCTGCGCACCGCGCAGGGGCTCGAGCGCGAGCTCGAGGACGCGCGCGGCCGCAGCAGCCCCAAGGGCATCGTCATGCGCCTGCCCGGCGTCGAGGACCGCGACGCGGCCGAGGCGTTGCGCGGCGCCGAGATCTACGTGCCGCGGTCGGCGCTGCCGCCGCCCGGGCCGGGCGAGTACTACTGGGTCGACCTGGAAGGGCTGCGCGTGGTGAACACGGCCGGCGTCGACCTGGGCGTGGTCTCGCACCTGTTCTCCACCGGCGCCAACGACGTGCTGGTGGCGCGCGGCGACCGCGAGCGGATGATCCCGTTCATCCAGCCCGACTACATCGTCTCGGTGGACTTCGACGCAGGCTGCGTCACGGTCGACTGGGATGCCGATTTCTGAGGCCGGTGCGGCCACGCCATGCGCATCGACATCATCAGCCTGTTCCCCGAGTTCGTCGCCCAGTGCGCCGGCTTCGGCGTGGTCGGGCGGGCGCAGGAACGCGGCCTGCTGTCGATCCAGGGCTGGAACCCACGGGACTACGCCGAGGGCAACTACCGCCGGGTCGATGATCGCCCCTTCGGCGGCGGGCCGGGCATGGTGATGATGATCGACCCGCTGCGCGCGGCGATCGGCGCGGCGCGCGCGGCCGACCCGGCCCCGGCCCATGTCGTCTACCTCAGCCCCCAGGGCCGGCCCCTGACCCAGGCCCGCGTGCGCGAGCTGGCCGGGCGCGAGCGCGTGATCCTGCTGTGCGGCCGCTACGAGGGCGTCGACGAGCGCCTGGTCGCGGCCGAGGTCGACGAGGAGCTGTCCATCGGCGACTACGTGCTTTCGGGCGGGGAACTGGCGGCGGCCGTGGTCGTGGACGCGGTCGCCCGGCTGCAGGAGGGCGCGCTCAACGACGCCGAGTCGGCGGCCCAGGACAGCTTCGAGGCCGACGGACTGCTCGACTGCCCGCACTACACCCGGCCGCTGGAGCACGCGCTGGGCACGGTGCCCCCGGTCCTGCTGTCGGGCAACCATGCCCAGATCGCGCGCTGGCGCCGGCAGCAGTCGCTGCTGCGCACCCGCGCGCGGCGGCCCGACCTGCTCGACAGGGCGGCGCTGGGCGAGGCGGAACGCCGCTGGCTGGACGCCCAGCCTGAGGGCGGCACCGGGGATTAGGCCGGTCGCGTGCCAAGGCGGCAGATCCGGGCTACAATACGCGGCTGACCCGTCCCAAGGCCGGGCAGCCAGCCAAGAGCGTGCGTCCGCGTGCACCACGCCTACAACGAATCCAACAGGCTATATCGAGATCCCGCCATGACGACCAAGCCCTCCCTGAATACCCTGCTGCAGCAGTTCGAAACCGAACAGGTGCAGCGCCAGCTTCCCGATTTCGGCCCGGGCGACACCATCGTCGTCAACGTCAAGGTCAAGGAAGGCAACCGCGAGCGCGTCCAGGCCTATGAAGGCGTGGTCATCGGCAAGAAGAACGCCGGCCTCAACTCCTCGTTCACCGTGCGCAAGATCTCGCACGGCTTCGGCGTGGAACGCGTGTTCCAGACCCACAGCGCCACCATCGACTCGGTCGAGGTGAAGCGCCGCGGCAAGGTCCGCGCCGGCAAGCTGTACTACCTGCGTGGCCTGGAAGGCAAGAAGGCGCGCATCAAGGAAGACCTGTCGCACCACGCCAAGGCCAAGGCCGCGGCGGCTGCGGCGAAGTCCGCCGGCTGAGATCGCAGGCCCGCCTCGCAGACGGCCGCCCCGGGGCGGCCGTTCGCGTTTCAGCCCCTGTCGCCGGGCCCGGTCGGCGGCGCGCCCGGCTCCGGGCCGAGCTCGGCGACGGGCGAGGGCGGCTGCGCCGGCACGCCGGCCGGCGTCGCGAACTCGCGCGGATCAGCGGGCAGCATCCTGGCCTGGCGCCAACGACCCCAGCGGTAGTAGGCCAGCGACATCAGCATCGCGCTGACGGCGCTGACCGGAAAGCTCCACCAGATCGCGTCCGCCCCCAGGGTCGGCTGCAGCAGGCTGGCGAAGGGGACGCGGATCCCCCACAGGGCCACGCCCAGGATCAGCAGCGGCGGTACCACCGCGCCGGTCGAGCGCACCACCCCGGACACGACGAAGGTCACCCCGAAGAACAGGAACGACCAGACCGCGATGTGGTTGAGGTGGCGGGCGTTCTCCAGCGCGACGCTGGCCGTGGGCAGGAACAGCGCGAGCGTGTCGCGGTCGAACAGCAGGATCGGCGCGATCAGCGCTCCGGTCAGCAGGAAATTGAACAGCACGCCGGTGCGCGCGGTGGCTTCGACCCGGCCCCATTGGTCGGCGCCGACGTTCTGCGCCGCCATCGACGAACAGGCCGCGCCCACTGCCATCGCGGGCATCTGCACATAGGTCCACAGCTGCAGCGCGGCGCCGTAGGCGGCGGTCATGTCGACGCCGTAGCGGTTGACCATGCTGATCATCATGATCATCGCCAGCGAGATGAGGACCATCTGCAGGCCCATGGGCACGCCCTTGACGACCAGCGCACGCAGGATCACCGGATTGGGGCGGTAGTAGGCGCGTTCGTGCCGGCCGATCCACAGCGGGTGGCGCCGGTGGCGCAGCCAGGCCACGAGCGCGGCCAGGGCCAGCCCGTTGGCCACGAAGGTGGCCATGGCCGAGCCGGCAATGCCCATCCTGGGAAAGGGGCCGATGCCGAAGATCAGCAGCGGGTTGGCGATGATGTCCAGCAGCACCGCCAGCAGCAGGAACAGGAACGGCGTGCGCGTGTCGCCCGCGCCGCGCAGGATCGCCGACAGGAAGGCGAACAGGTACAGGAAGGGGACCGCCATGAAGATGATGCGCAGGTAGGCCTCGGCCAGGGGCAGGGCATCGGCCGGCGTGTCCATCCACGCCAGGATGGCGCGCGACAGGGGCATGCCGGCCAGCGCGATGACGATCGAAACGCCGAGGAAGAACGTGGCGCTGGTACCGATCACGCGCCGCGCCTGCCCGATGTCCTTCGCGCCGATCGCCTGCGCGACCATGATGGTCGCGGCCATGCCCACGCCGAAGACCGCCCCGATCAGGAAGAACATGATGTTGTTGGCGTTGGCCGTGGCGGTCAGCGCCTGTTCGCCGAGGAAGCGGCCCACCCATACCGCGTTGACCGAGCCGTTGAGCGACTGCAGCACGTTGCCGGCCATGATCGGCAGCGCGAACACGAACAGGGTCGGGCCGATGGCCCCCTGGGTGAGATCGCGTGCGCCGGATTTCATCGGGCGATCTTGCCAGAGCGCTGTTGTCGCCCGATGAGGGGTTCCGCCCCTCCGGCCGGTGCGGGAGGGCGGGGCGCGAACGCCCTCCGTTCGCGCCGCGCAGGCCCGGGTAGCCGGAGACGGGCGGGGGCCGGAGGGGCTGGCCGCATCCATCCGGCCACCGCGGGATCGACGGCGCCGGCACCGCCCGCCCACTAGAATCGGGCGCCACCGAGCCCTGCTGCCGCACCTGGATCCACGGACATGATCGAGCAACCGACCACCGCCCAGCCAGTCCGTCTCGACCTGTGGCTGTGGGCGGCACGCTTCTACCGGACCCGGGCACTGGCCAAGCAGGCCGTCGAGACCGGCCGGGTCGACGTCGGCGGCCAGCGCGCCAAGGCCGCGCGCGCCGTACGGGTGGGCGACACCCTGCGGGTCGAGCGCAGCGGGGAGGTCTTCGAGGTCCAGGTACGGGGCCTGTCGGACACGCGCGGGCCGGCGCCGGTCGCGCAGGCGCTGTACGTGGAATCGGACGCGTCGCGCGCGCGGCGCGAAGCCGCGCGCGAACTGGCCAGGGCGCAACGCACGGGCTACCGCGCACCCGAAACCCGCCCGGACAAGCGCGCCCGGCGCCTGATCCGCGCGCTGGGCGACATCGACGCGTCGTGAGCGGGGCCGCGCGTGGTCGCATCACCTCGAAGGCGGGCCGGCACGGCCACCATCCAGGGTCGGGAAAAAAAGGCCCGCGCATCGGTGATGCGCGGGCCCTTCAGCCGGTCGCAGGCACTCAGTAGCGCACGCGCAGCGTCACCCCGTACATGCGCGGCGCGCCGAGGAAGGCGTCGAAGGTGTTGAGGGGGTTGCCCGGATCCGGGAACAGGCCCTGCAGCGGCGCATCGAAGCCCACCTGCACGTAGTCGGTGTCGGTGATGTTGGTGCCCCACAGTTCGACCATCCAGCGGCGGTCGGCGGCGCCGATGCCCAGGCGAGCATTGGCCACCGTGTAGGACGACTGGTGCTTCTCCACGTCCAGGTCCGAGCCGGTGTTGTAGTCGCCCATGTACTTGGCGCCGATGTTGAAGCGACCCAGCATGCTGTTGCTGAAGTCCCACTCGTAGGTCAGCGACAGCGATCCCGACCATTCCGGCGCGAAGGGCATCGTCGCCCCCGGCAGCTTGTACAGCGCGCCCGAGCTGCTGAGCGGCGTGCGCTCCTCGAAGTCCACGCCCGGAATGCTGTCGCCGAAGGTGGTGTCGGCATACATCAGGCCGCCCTGCAGCATCAGGCCCTGGACCGCCTGCGGCTGCCACAGGATCTCCGCGTCCACGCCCTTGGAGGTGACCTTGGGGATCGAGCGCACCACGAAGCTGGTGCCCAGGAAGCTGTTGAGCTGGAAGTCTTCGTACTCCTGGTGGAAGACGGTCGCATTGAGCAGCAGAGAACCATCGGCCCAGGTGGTCTTGGCGCCCAGCTCGTAGCTGTTGACGAATTCTGCCGGGAACGAGGTGTCCAGCACCGGGGTGATGCCGGCGCCGCTGGCCGAATTGCCGTCGGCAGACTGCACGCGGTCGAGGTTGAAGCCGCCGCCCTTGTACCCGCGCGCGGCCGAGGCGTAGGTCATCACGCTGTCGTTCCAGCGGTAGGCGGCCTTCAGCGTGCCCGACCACTCGTTCTCCTCGCTCTCCTGGTAGGTGTCGCGGGACGGGGTGTTGTGCAGGGCGTTGGCCCAGGGCAGACACATGTAGCCGGTGATCTGCGGCCCGGCCGAGGCCATGATCGCGTCCTGCACCGGTCCGGCCAGGGCAGCGAAGGCGGTGCTGCGCGAGGCGAGCGCGGCGCGCAGCCGTGCATAGCGCGCCGGGTTGAGCGGGTTCTGGTCGGTCAGTGCGCCGCTGCAGGCCAGGCTGCCGTTGGGATTGCTGTAGTTGGAGGTCAGCTCCTTGTTCTCGCGCGTGTAGCGCAGGCCCACGACGACGTCGAGCGCATCGGACGCATGCCAGGTGTTGTTGGTGAACAGCGCCATGCTCCTGGCGCTCTGCCTGTAGCGATCGAGCGCGCCCAGCCCGGTGAAGCCGGTGCCATAGGGGGTTCCGCCGACCTGCGACAGGAACGCGGCCGGCGCGATGCCCATCGGGTTGTCGAGCGGCACGCCGGCCGCGGCCAGGCTCTGGCCCACGAGCGTGTACACGAGCGTGGACACGTAGGGCTCGTAATGCGGCCCGATGCGGTAGCTTTCGTTGCGGTCGAGGTCCTCGTCGGAATAGAACATGCCGACCATCCAGTCGAGCCGTTCCGTCGAACCGGTGAGGCGCAGTTCCTGGCTGAAGGTCTTGAACCCGGTGAACGACTCGTCCTCGGTGGCGTTGCGGTAGATCAGGTCTGCGGTGCTGAAGTCGTAGTCCAGGGCGTTGATCGCCTGCCAGTCGCGCGAGGCGGTGATCGAGGTCAGCGTGGCCCCGCCCAGTCCGTCCAGGTCCCAGTTGATCTCGGCCGAGACGCCCTTGTCCTTGATGTCCTGGGTGGTCGGGCGATTGCTGTAGGCCACGCGGTCGAAAGGATCGTCGCCCGGGGCCGCCACCGCCTGGCCGCCGGCAAGCGCGTTGAGGATGGCCGCCGTCCCGCCGACCGTGGTCTGCACCGCGGTGCAGCAGTTCTCCTCGCGGCTGGTGTAGTCCCCGGACAGCAGGATGTCGAGGTTGTCGGACGGTTCCAGCAGCAGCTTGGCGCGCACCGTGTGGAAGTCCTGGTCGTAGTCCCTGTCCTCGGTGCGCGGGCCGTTGCCGGTCTCCACGCGCATCCAGCCGTCGCGCTTGCGCTTGGCGGCATAGACCCCGAACGCGGCGCTGTCGCTGAACGCGTCGTTGTAGCTGCCCGCCACGCCGAGCGCGCCGTAGTTGCCAGCGGTGACCTCGGCTTCCGCGCTCTGGGTGTAGCCCGGACGGCGGGTCACGACATTGATCACGCCGGCCGAGGTGTTCTTGCCGAACACGGTGCCCTGCGGGCCCTTGAGCACCTCGATCCGCTCGAGCTGGCCCAGGTCGCCGAATCCGACGCTGTTGCGCGGACGGTAGACGCCATCGATGACCACGCCCACCGAGGATTCCAGGCCGACGTTGTCGCCGACCGTGCCGATGCCGCGGATGCGTGCCGTCGTGATGGCCTCGTTCTGCGTGCTGGTCACGGTCAGTCCCGGCACCAGGATCTGCATGTCCTTGATGTCGCGGACGTTGTTGTCCTGCAACAACTGCTCATCGAGCGCCGTGACCGACACCGGCACATCCTGCAGCGCTTCCTCGCGCTTCTGCGCTGTCACCGTCAACGTCGCCAGCGTGCGCGTCTGTTCCTGCGCTGCCGGCGTTTCCTGGGCCCGGGCATCGAACGCCGCTGGCGCGAGCGCGGCCAGCACGGCGATGGCAAGCGACGTATGTCGCGGTCGAACTGGAACCATGGCACCCCCCTCGAATGTTGAAAACAACGATCGTCGGGGCAGATCGGTCGAGCCGCCGACCACTGCCCGAATCGACGGCTGTCCGGCGTGGGGGACCGGTCGCCGCTGGAACTGCCGCCTGTAACGAAACGCTAACACAGTCCCGACGCGCGGGTGCAGGGGTGCCGGTGTCGGGCGGGGCCGGCCCGGCGGCGCCCGGTGTCACCTTCCCGCAGGCGGGCGATCTGGCAGAATAGGCGGTCGTCTCCCGTCACGCCGGTACCGCCCGCCCCCGTTCCTCCGCTGCTTCCGATGGCCCTGCCGCAGGTCGCAGCCGCCTGCAAAGCGCGCGGCCATCGCTTCGCAGGCTTTCCCGAGGCGACCCGCACCGCGTTCCGACGTCGGCGGCCCGTGCCCAGCCTGCGGCCGTGCGCAGGACACCGCCCTGATCCACGCGACCCGACCGGTCCGCACGGCCGGCATCTGCCGCGCCCCCAACTGCCCCGCACCATGACCACCCCATCTCCAGAACCCGGCAGCCGCCCGGCGCCTCCCGAACAGATCGACGTCCATCTGGCAGCCGACTGGCGACAACGCCTGAGCGCCGTCACCACGCCGATGCGGCGCCTGCTCGCCGACCTCATGGCGGCCAGCCACGGCGCGATGGCGGACCGTTTCTACGGGGGCATGCTCGATGATCCGCGCGCCTCGCGGTTCCTCAATGCGCACCAGGTGCGCGAGCGGCTCAAGCCGGCGCTGCAGCGATGGCTGCACGAGCTGCTCTGCGCCGACGCGCACGACCTGGAGGCCCTGTACGCCCAGCAGGAACGGGTGGGGCAGGTGCATGCGCGCATCGGCATCCCGGTCGACCTGGTCGGTCGCGGCGGCCGCCTGCTCAAGGACGGACTGCGCGCCGGCATCCGCGCCCGCGCCGGGAGCGAGGCGAGCGCGCTGGAGACCATCATCGCGGTGGACAGCCTGGTCGATATCGCGCTCGAAACGATGACGCGCGCCTATGCGCGCTCGCGCGATGCGGCCGGCGCGCTGGACGGTTCCTTCCGTCTGTTTTCGCTGATCCAGAACATCGGCACCGAGCGCGAGCGCCAGCGCGCCCTCCTGCTGGCCTGGGAGAACACGCTGATCTACGCGCTGATGGCCGGGCAGCCGGTGTCCTCGCAGGGATTGCTGATCTCGCGTTCGGAGTTCGGGTTGTGGCTCCTGCACAAGGGCATGGCCAGCTTCGGCGACACGTCCGAGACGCGCGAGGTCAACGCGATCGTCATGGCGATCGACCGGACCTTGCGCGAGCGTCTGCCCACTGCGGCGACGTCGGCCGAGCGGCGCGCGCTGCTCGACGAGCTGCGCGCGAGCGCCGATGCGATCCGCAACCTGGTGGCGATGATGTTCGACGGCATCGGTGACATCGAATCGGGCCGCGACGCACTCACCAGCCTGCTCAACCGCCGGTTCCTGCCGACCATCCTGCGTCGCGAGATCTCGCTGGAGGCCAGCAGCGGTCGTCAGTTCGCGGTGCTGATGATCGACCTGGATCACTTCAAGTCGATCAACGACGGCCATGGCCACGCAGCCGGCGACCGCGCCCTGCAGCACGTGGCCAACCTGCTGATGGAGAACACGCGCGGCAGCGACTATCTGTTCCGCTATGGCGGCGAGGAATTCGTGGTGGTGCTGGGTTCGGTCAACGAGGCCGAGGCGATGGCGGTGGCCGAAGGCCTGCGCCGGGCGATCGCCACCTCGCCGCTGGTGCTGGGCAATGGCGAGCGGCTGGCGCTGAGTGGGAGCATCGGAGTCGCGATGCAGGACGGCCACCCGGATTACGAGCGCGTGCTCGCGCGTGCCGATGCGGCGATGTACCAGGCCAAGCGCGGGGGGCGCGACCGCGTGTTCCTGGCGACCGCGGCCACGCCCGAGCCGCCCGGCATCCGTGCCTTGCGGGTTGCGCCCACGGGCCCGTAGCCGGCGCGTGCCGGTGGCGGGCTGGGCGCCTGTCCGCGCGTCTGCCGGGCTGTGCATGAGGGACGTCCGCCGCCGGCAGCCGCCGCGGCGGAAGCGTCATCCCGATACTGGAAACGCAGTCCTGTTCAGCGTCGCGCCGAGTCGAACCCGGACTGCGACGCAGGCCAAACGCATTCATAAAAAACCGCCCGCGTCTCACGTGGCCATCATCTGGCCTCGCCTAGCGTAAACCCACCTCCCGCCGGGCTTGTGGAGCCGACGCCAGGTACTGGCCGCGACCGGAAATGTTGGTTGGTCGTGGTTCGTGCTTTTTCTCCCTTGTCGGAGTTTGGCGATGAATCCACGCACCCTGGCGGCCGCAACGGCGTTGGCTCTGGCGATCGGTCCTGGCTGGGTCGCCGCCCAGCAGCCCCGCGCTTCGCAAGGCCCCACTGCCCAGGCCGCGACGACCCCCGAAGACTCCTTCACCGTGCTGCGCGACGAGATCCGGCGCGCCGAGCAGCACCTGCAGTCGCTGAACCAGCGGCTGGACGACCTGGAGCGCGCCCAGGGCGGCACGCCACCACCGCGCACCAGCACGGCCCAGCAGACCCCAACGCCCGCACAGCCTGCGACCTCGACAGGCGGGATCAGGCCCGGCACCGCCTCCGGTGGACCATCGATCCTGCCGCCCCGCGAATCGGTATCCGATCCCTCGATCGCCGCCTCGCGTCAGAACAGCCTCGCGTCCCCGACCGATCCGGATCTGAAGGGATTCATCGCGATCCCGGGTACGGAAACCATGATCCGCATCGGCGGCTACGCCAAGCTCGATGCCATCGCCACCAACCGTCCGGCGGGTGACGACGACCAGTTCATCACCTCCGAATTCCCGGTCGACGGCGTGCATCGCGACACCCCCAACTTCAACATCCACGCAAAGCAGACGCGCTTCAGCATCGAAGCGCGGCGCCCGACGACGCGCGGCATCCTGCGCTTCTACCTCGAGAACGATTTCTTCGGCAGCGCCGACGGCTACGAGTTCCGCCTGCGCCACGCCTACGGTCAGCTGGGCAACACGTACGCGGGCTACGGGTATTCCTCCTTCATGGACGCCGACTCGCTCCCCAACACCCTGGATTTCGAAGGGCCGGGCTCCGCGCCCTATCTGCTCGTGGCCGGCATCCACCACATCTTCTCGATGGGCAAGGGCAACACCCTGACCCTGGCCGCCGAAGCGCCGCAGTCGCAGATCTACAACCTCACCGGCGACGACATCGCGGTCGAACGGCTACCAGACGTCACGCTCGCCGCGCGCATGGAGCGCGGCTGGGGCCACCTGCAGCTCAGCGGCGTGGCGAGGAGCGTCGGTTACGACGGGGACAACGAGCTGGGTGAGGACGTGCTCGGCGGCGGCCTTCAGCTGAGTGGATCGATCAACGCCAACGAGAACAACCTGTGGCTGTTCGGCATGGTCGCCGGCAAGGGCATCGCCCGCTACACGACCGACATCGGCGGTTCCGGCTACGACGCCGCGATCGGGCCCGACGGCGACCTTGAGCTGCTCACTTCCTACGGCGGCTTCTTCGGCTACACCCATAACTGGAACGAGGACTGGAGCTCCAACCTCGTGTTCGGCCAGTTGAACCTGAGCAACAAGAACGACGTGCTGGCGGGCGACGCTTTCAAGCGCAGCCGCTATAGCGCAGTCAACCTGCTGTGGAGCCCCGCGCCGTCGTGGACCATGGGCGTGGAACTCCTGTTCGGGCAGCTGCTGCTGCAGGACGGTCGGGATGCCGACGTGATGCGACTGCAGGGCAGCCTGCAATACAGCTTCATCAAGTAGTACCCGTTCACCAACGAGCGGCCGGGCCACCCTCCACGACCCAGACAAGGACCCCGACCCGGCGCGACCGGGTCGAGGCAACGCCTCCCCCAGCGAACCAGGCGATTGCGGCACAAGGAGAATTCCATGGCAACTAACGGCAAGAAGATCGGCGTGGTCGGTGCCACCTTTCTGGTCGCCGGCAACATGATGGGGTCGGGCGTGTTCCTGCTGCCCTCCAGCCTGGCCAAGATCGGCTCATCCTCGATCTGGGGCTGGCTGATCACCACGGCAGGCTCGCTGCTGCTGGCCTTCGTCTTCGCCAAGCTCGGCCGGCTGTCGCCCCAGGCGGGCGGACCGTATGCCTATGCGCGCGACTGGCTGGGGCCGTACATGGGCTTCCAGACGAACACCATCTACTGGTTCGCCAACTGGATCGGCAACGTGGCGATCCCGATCGCCGCAGTCGGCTACTTCAGCTACTTCTTTCCGATCCTCTCCGAACCGGTGCCCCGCGCCATCGCCGTGCTGGCGCTGACCTGGGGATTCACGTTCGCCAACGTGATCGGCCCGCGCTTCGTCACCCGGGTGCAGACGGTGACGACCAGCTTCGCCCTGGTGCCCATCCTGGGCATCGCCATCCTGGGCTGGTTCTCCTTCGACCCGCAAACCTTCACCAGTGCCTACAACGTCTCCGGGAAGTCGGATTTCAGCGCGATCTCCAGCGCCGCCGCCCTGACCCTCTGGGCCTTCATCGGGGTGGAATCGGCCTCGGTGACCGCCGGCGTGGTCGAGAATCCGGAAAAGAACGTGGCGCGTGCCACGCTGGCCGGCGTGTTCCTGGCAGCGGTCTGCTACATCGCCAGCTCCGCGGTGATCATGGGGATCGTCCCCAACGACAAGCTGCAGCTGTCCGACGCGCCCTTCGCCCTGGCAGCGGCCGACGCCTTCGGTGGCTGGGCCGGTGGCCTGGTCAGCCTGTGTGCCTTCATCGGCGCCGCGGGGTCGCTGGGCGGTTGGATCCTGATCACCGCGCAGAGCGCCAAGGCCGCCGCGGATGACGGCCTGTTCCCCGAAGTGTTCAAGAAGGCCAACAAGGACGACGTGCCGGTCAAGGGCGTGTACATCGTCGCCATCCTGATGACCATCGCGGTCCTGATCACGGCCGGTTCGAAGACGGCGACAGACCAGTTCAACACCATTACCTCGGCCGCCGTGGTCCTGACCCTGCTGCCCTACATCTACTCCTGCGTTGCCTGCTACTTCGTGGTCGAGCGGTCGCACACCGTGGCGCATACCGGCATGTACTGGGTGATCACGAGCATCACCGTCGTGTACTGCCTGTGGGCCGTGTTCGGGTCGGAAGGCGAGATCGTCAAGTACGGCTTCCTGTTCGTCCTCTTCATCACGGTGTTCTACCCGTTCTTCGCCGAGGAGCGGCGCCAGGCCCGGCTCGCCAGCGAGTTGCCGTCGGCATCGCCGTCTCCGTCGGGTCCGGCCCCCGCGACCCCGACGCCTGCAGCCACGACGGGCACTCCCGCACGCCCCTAAGACCAACTGAGTCCGCGTCGCGGACAAGGAAACCACCATGTACTACCATTCTCTCGACTATCCGATCGTCATCATCGACGACGATTACGACTCGCCGCGCATTGGTGGCATCCTGATCCGGGCCCTGGCGGACGAGTTGCGCGCGAACGCGCAGCGTGTCCTCGCTGGCCTGACTCGGGAGGACGTGCATGCCGCCGCGCGGACCTACGTGGCCGCGTCCGCGGTGCTCATCTCGATCGACGGCGCGGAGGAGGAGCCCGACCAGTTCGTCAAGCTGCTGGCGCTCCTTCGCGAACAGTCCAAGCGCCGCGCCGGCCTGCCGGTGTTCCTTTACGGCGAGCGCAGGACCATCGAGAAGGTGCCCAGCGAGCTGATCAAGTACATGCACGGGTACATCTTCCTGTTCGAGGACACCAAGGCGTTCATTGCGCGCCAGGTGATGCGCGCGGCCAACGACTACATGGAGAACCTGCTGCCCCCGTTCTTCAAGGCGCTGATCTACCACGCCGGGACTTCGAACTACTCCTGGCATACGCCGGGGCACGCCGGCGGCGTCGCCTTCACCAAGTCGCCCGTCGGCAGGGCCCTGCACCAGTTCTACGGCGAGAACACCCTGCGCAGCGACCTCTCGGTTTCGGTGCCGGAACTGGGATCGCTGCTCGACCATACCGGGCCGGTACGTGCCGCCGAGCACGAGGCCGCGCGCAACTTCGGCGCCGACCACACGTTCTTCGTCACCAATGGCACGTCCACCGCCAACAAGATCGTCTGGCACGGCACGGTCGCTCGCGGCGACCTGGTGTTCGTCGACCGCAACTGCCACAAGTCGCTGCTGCATGCGCTGATCATGACCGGTGGCGTCCCGGTCTATTTCCGGCCGAGCCGCAACGCGCATGGCATCATCGGCCCGATCAGCCTGGACCAGTTCTCGGAAGACTCCCTGCAGAAGGCGGTGGCCGACAATCCCCTGGCGAGCAAGAGCATCAAGGCCGGGACCAAGCCCAAGATCGCGGTGGTCACCAATTCCACCTACGACGGCCTCTGCTACAACGCCGAGAAGATCGCGGACATGCTCGGTACGGCGGCCGATTACCTGCATTTCGACGAGGCGTGGTACGCCTACGCCGCCTTCCATCCGTTCTACGAGAACCATTACGGGATGGCCAAGGGCAAGCCACGCGAGCAGGACGCGATCATCTTCACCACCCACTCCACACACAAGCTTCTGGCGGCCTTCTCGCAGGCCTCGATGATCCACGTGCGCAACGCCGCCACGCGTTCGCTGGATGCGGACCGGTTCAACGAGTCGTTCATGATGCACACGTCCACCAGCCCGCTCTACGGGATCATCGCCTCCTGCGACGTCGCCTCGAGGATGATGGAAGGCGAGGCGGGCCGGTCGATCGTGCAGGAGATGCACGACGAGGCCGTTACCTTCCGCATCGCGATGCTGCATGTCGGACAGGATCTGGGCAGCGACGACTGGTGGTTCAAGGTCTGGCAGCCGGACAAGGTGGAGCGCAACCTGGAGGGCGGGGACACCCACGCGCCCAAGGTTGCCGAGCCGAAGGACTGGTACCTGGCATCGGGCGACTACTGGCACGGTTACGACAAGCTGGCCGACGAGTACGTGCTGATCGACCCGGTGAAGGTCACCCTGCTCACGCCGGGCCTGACCATGGACGGCGACATGGGCGAACTCGGCATTCCCGCCGCCATCCTGAGCAAGTTCCTCTGGCACCGCGGCATCACCGTCGAGAAGACCAACCTCTACTCGCTGCTGTTCCTGTTCTCGATGGGCATCACCAAGGGCAAGTGGAGCACCCTGGTCACCGAGCTGCTGGCGTTCAAGGAGGCCTACGACTCCAACGCCCAGCTCACCCGCGCGCTGCCGGGGCTGGTGGAAGCCTATCCTGGCACCTATGCAAAGTGGGGCCTGCGCGACCTGTGCCACGCACTGCACGAGTTCAACCGCGAGTTCAAGGTGCCGGTGGTGATGAAGGACATGTACACCGACCTCCCCGAGCCGGTGATGACCCCCGCCGACGCGTACAACCACCTGGTACGGGGCGAGATCGAGCGGGTCGACATCGACCAGATCAGCGGCCGGATCGCCGGCACCATGCTGGTGCCGTATCCGCCGGGCATTCCCACGATCATGCCCGGCGAGCGCTTTGGCACGCCGGACGATCCGATCATCCAGTCGCTGCACATCGCGCGCGCGCAGAACGAGCGATTCCCCGGCTTCGAGTCGGACGTGCACGGCCTGATCATCGAGAGCAGCGGCGACACGCCGACCTACACCGTGGAGGTGCTCAAGGTCTAGTCGCAGGGGGCGGGCGGCGTGCGTCCGCCGCCCCGCCGCCCATGCGCCGGACACAACGCCGGGCAGGCAGACCGAGCAGGGCACATGGATGACCGGAACCCTCCAGGAACAGCGAGTTCTGAAGCTGTCGCTCGGCATGACCGTCCTGGTTGCGGCGATCGGCCTGTCTGGGGGGATGCTTGCGCATTCCCCGGCCATCCTGTTCGACGGCATCTACTGCCTGGTCGACGTCGCCCTCACGGTGGCGGCCCTGCAGGTCCTGCGGCTTCTGGGCAACGAGCAGAGTCCGCGTTTCCAGTACGGGTTCTGGCACCTGGAACCGATGGTGGAGGCGGTCGGTGGTGCCATCCTCACCCTGGCCTGCGTGTATGCGCTGGCCAACGCGATCATCGGCCTGAGCACCGGAGGACACGTCACCCGGGTCGGATACGGCCTGGTCTGGGCGACCGTCCTGAGTGTCGTCGACCTGGCCATGGCAGCCTGGATGGGCCGCCACGCCAGGCGCCTGCACTCGGGGTTGCTGGCGCTGGATGCGCGTTCGTGGTTGCTGGCCGGGCTGGTCAGCATGGCCGTGGTGGTGTCCTTCCTTCTGGCCATGGCGCTGCGGGACGGGCCGCGGGCGCACTGGGTGCCCTACCTCGACCCGCTGGTGCTGGCGCTCATCAGCCTCGCCTCGCTGCCGGTGCCGTTGCGCGCGGCATGGCGGGCGACGCGCGAAGTCCTGCAGGTCGCGCCAGACGACCTGGACCAGAAGGTGCAGGCGGCGATGCAGCAGTTCGTCGCCGAACACGGCTTCCAGGGATTCACGAGCCGCGTGGCCAAGATCGGGCGGATGAAGTTCATCGAGATCCACGTGCTGACCGGTGCTGACGCGCACTTGGGGACCATCGGTGAAGTGGATCGCCTGCGCGACGAGATCGCCAAACGGCTGGAGGCGCGCCCCGACCGCTCCTGGCTGACCATCGACTTCACAGCGGACCCGGCCTGGACATGAACACCAACGCGAGTGCCACCCCGACGACTCCGGGCGCCAGTGCTGGCGCTCCCGCCGCCCGCAAGATGGGCCTGCTCATGGCGACCATGCTGGTCGCCGGCAACATGATCGGCACCGGGGTGTTCCTGCTGCCTGCGAACCTCGCGACGGTCGGCAGCATTTCCTCCTTCGGCTGGCTGATCGCCACCGGTGGCGCCATCGCCCTGGGCCTGGTGTTCGCGCGCCTGGGCCAGCTCGACCCGGAACCAGGCGGCCCGTACGCCTATGCGCGGGGCGCGTTCGGCAATTACGTCGGCTTCGTCAGCAACTACGGTTATTGGTTCGGCAACTGGATCGGCAACGTCGCCATCGCCCTGGTGGTGACCGGCTACTTCAGCCACCTGTGGCCATGGCTGGACGGGCTGTATCCGCGCATCGGCTTCACCCTGCTGGTGATCTGGGTACTGACGCTCGCCAATGCCCGGGGCGCGCGCTGGATCGGCTCACTGGAAACCGGCACCGTGCTGTTCGCGCTCGTCCCCATCCTCGGGATCGCGATCGCCGGTTGGTGGTGGTTCGATCCGGAGCTGTTCAAGAAGGGCTGGAACGTCAGCGGGTTGAGCGACGGGCAGGCGATTTCGCGCAGCGCGTCGATCGCGCTGTGGGCCTACATGGGGGTGGAGAGCGCGGCGGTCTCGGCCGATGTCATCGAGAACCCGAAGCGCAACATCCCGCTGGCGACGCTGATGGGGCTGGGGCTTTCGGCGGTGGTCTACATCAGCTGCTCGCTGGTGATCATGGGCATCGTGCCGATGGAGCAGCTGCGCGATTCCTCCGCGCCCTTCGCCGACGTGGCCAAGATCATGGTGGGCAACTGGGGCATGGTGCTGATCTCGCTGTGCGCGATCTTCAAATCCTTCGGCGCACTGGGTGGCTGGATGCTGCTGGTGGGGCAGTCGGCCAAAGCCGCCGCGGACGACGGCCTGTTCCCAAAGGTCTTCTGCAAGGTCAACCGTCATGGCATGCCCGGCGCGGGCCTGATCACCGTCGGGGTGCTGATGAGCGTGCTGCTGTTGGTGACCGCATCGCCGACGCTGGCTGCGCAGTTCGACAAGCTGACCAACATCGCCGTCCTTCTCACCATCATTCCCTACCTGTTCTCGGCCGGCGCCCTGGCCAACAGCTCGCTGGAGCGCAATGAAACCGGAACCTTGAAGGTGGCGAGCATGATCACCGCCGGGGCCGCGATCGCCTACTGCCTGTACGCGCTGCTGGGCGCCGATCCCAAGCTGCTGGCCTACGCCACGGTGGGCATGCTGCTGAGTGCGGCCATGTACCCGTTCTTCCGCCACAATCTGAGGTGACCGGCGCCGCCCGGAACTGGACCGCTGGGCCGAAGCGGCAGCGGGCCAAGCCGGTGCGCATCGTCGGCCCGGCTCCACCACCCCGCCGGGCAGGCCGCAAAAGCCCACCACAGCGCGTGATCGGCGAGAGTCGCGGGCGGGGCAGGAGCCGCCTGCCCCCGCGCGCGGGGGTGCCTGCCGGCTCCTCGGCCGGGCCGGGAGCCACCCAGCGCCCCACATGCCTGTCGGACCTGCGAAAGCGGCCGGCGTCGGTTACCCTGAGAGGTCGTCTTCCGGCTTTTCGTGGACCCTCCGAGCATGGGTGAACCCGCCCCCCATACCCCCCTGATGAAGCAGTTCTTCGCGGCCAAGGCCGAGCATCCGGACGTGCTGCTGTTCTTCCGGATGGGGGATTTCTACGAACTGTTCTACGACGATGCGCGCAAGGCCGCGCGCCTGCTGGACATCACCCTGACCCAGCGCGGCAGTTCCGGGGGCGCGCCGATTCCGATGGCCGGGGTGCCCCACCATTCGGCGGAAAGCTACCTGGCGCGCCTGGTCGCGCTGGGCGAATCGGTGGCCATCTGCGAGCAGATCGGCGATCCGGCGGCATCCAAGGGCCTGGTCGAACGCAAGGTGGTGCGCATCGTCACCCCCGGGACGGTGACCGACGAGGCGCTGCTCAACGAGCGCCGCGACACCCTGCTGATGGCGCTCTCGCGCGGCCGCTCGGGTTACGGCCTGGCCTGGGCCGACCTGTCGGCCGGGCGCTTCATGGTCAACGAGGTCGCCAACGAGGACCAGCTCGAAGCCGAGCTGGCCCGGCTCGACCCGGCCGAGCTGCTGCTGCCCGACGAGGAGGGGTGGCCGGCCGCCCTGCAGGAACGCATCGGCCTGCGCCGGCGCGCGCCCTGGCTGTTCGATCCCGATTCGGGCCGGCGGCAGCTGTTGCAGTTCTTCGGCCTGCACGATCTCACCGGCTTCGGCATCGAGGACCGGCCGTTGGCGATCGCGGCAGCCGGCGCGCTGCTGGGCTACGTGGAGGAGACGCAGAAGCAGCGCCTGCCGCACCTGACCTCGATCTCGGTGGAGAGCGGGGACGGCGCGATCGCGATGAACGCCGCTACCCGCCGGCACCTCGAACTCGACACCCGCGTCGACGGCGACACCCGCCACACCCTGCTCGGGGTGCTCGACAGCACCGTCTCGCCGATGGGCGGGCGCCTGCTGCGACGCTGGCTGCACCGGCCGCTGCGCGAGCGCGAGACCGTCCGCCTGCGCCACGACGCGGTCGCCACCCTGATCGACCACCGCTGCGAGGATGCGCTGCGCGAGCGCTTCCGCGCGCTCGGCGACCTCGAACGCATCCTGTCGCGCATCGCGCTGCGCTCGGCGCGGCCGCGCGACCTGTCCACCCTGCGCGACGGCCTGGCCATGCTGCCGGCGCTGCGCGAACTGCTGGCGCCCCTGGACGCGCCGCGCCTGCGCACGCTCTCGGCGCAGCTCGGCGAGCACGACGCCGAGGCCGCGCTGCTGGCCCGGGCGCTGGTGGAGCAGCCGCCGGTGCTGGCCCGCGACGGCGGCGTGTTCGCCGAGGGTTACGACGCCGAGCTGGACGAGTTGCGGCGGCTGAGCAGCCATGCCGACCAGTTCCTGGTGGAACTCGAGGCGCGCGAGCGCGAGGCCAGCGGCATCCCCACGCTGAAGGTCGGCTACAACCGGGTGCACGGCTACTTCATCGAGATCAGCAAGGCGCAGTCGGGCAGGGCACCGACGCATTACACGCGGCGGCAGACGCTGACCAATGCCGAGCGCTACATCACCGAGGAGCTCAAGGCCTTCGAGGACAAGGTGCTGTCGGCGCGGGAGCGCGCGCTGGCGCGCGAGCGCCTGCTGTACGAACAGCTGCTGGACGCGCTCAACGGCCGCCTCGAGCCGCTGCGCCAGTGCGCCGCGGCGCTGAGCGAACTGGACGTGCTGGCCGCCTTCGCCGAACGCGCGCAGGCGCTGGACTGGGCCCGCCCGCAGCTGGCCCAGGAGCCGGGCCTGTGCATCGAGCGCGGCCGCCATCCGGTGGTCGAGGCGGTGCGCGACGCGCCGTTCGAGCCCAACGACCTGGTGCTCGACGAGGACCGGCGCATGCTGGTGATCACCGGCCCGAACATGGGCGGCAAGAGCACCTACATGCGCCAGAACGCGCTGATCGTGCTGCTGGCCCACGTCGGCAGCTTCGTGCCCGCCAGCCGCGCGGTGATCGGCCCGATCGACCGCATCCTCACCCGCATCGGCGCCGGCGA
>Ga0233383_1000113_pt1 | contig 35453 bp, 63 predicted proteins | sample ElkDunMinimDraft_14_FD_191542 | JGI IMG/M metagenome (GOLD analysis project Ga0233383, IMG submission 191542) | Fecal eukaryotic communites from dung pellets of Tule Elk in California, USA - Elk Dung G16 | ecosystem: Host-associated > Mammals > Digestive system > Large intestine > Fecal | place...
AAAAATGTCTTAAAACGGACACATTTTCTACATTGTTCGACCTCAATCATGTTGTATCCTTTTTTTAACGAAGGGAACGGGTGTTCCCAAGGAAAAGGAGTGTAAGAATGTCCGCAAAAGCTCAATTATTGGAACTAATCAGAAATCTCAGCCCGGAACAGGCCGCAGCGCTTATTCCAACCCTTGAAGTGCTAAAGTCAGAATTTGCAAAGCCCTCTCAGCCTGTTCCTCAGAAAGACCCCGTGCAAACTCCATAAGCTCCCTTTGACTTTCCGAAAGCCCGTCACCGTCATTGGTGGCGGCTTTTTCTGTTTCCGGCTCTTTTGGTACATCATAGCCCCATAACCACATCTCTGAAACGTTCAGGGCGGCAGCAAGTTTTATGATCGCCGGTAACTTAGGCTCATACCGGCCTTTGAAGTAACTGCTCATAGAACCCTTGTCAATCCCGGTTTCCTTTACAAGGTCGGTCTGTGTTTTGCTGGATTCCCGCAAAGCCTCCCTGAGGCGTTCATGGGTTTCAGCTACCCGGTTGACTTCGTTCATATTATCACCTCCTGTAACGATACCAATATTATCAAGGAAGTTTGGCAAAGTCAACAAAAAAGCGTGTGAGCGTAAAAAAAGTTTGGAAAATGCCAAAAAAGCTATTGACATTGTGAAGTGATGAGCGTATATTGGGCTTAGAAAGTTTGGAAAGCTAAACAACGCAGAAAGGGATATAACAATGAAATACTTAACCACCCGAAATATTTACGGTTAATTGCTATGACTGAAACTCAATGGAAGAAAGTTGTCGAGCGGTTACGCAAGTACAGAAAAGTAAAGATGCCGGATGGCGACATCCTTTACCTCTGGGACAACGGCGATGTTTCCCTAAGGGATGGCCGGGACGGACATTGTATTATGTGTGCGCCAACCGTTGACAGAATCAAACCTATCTATATAAGCCCCCGGAACCTATAACCACCGGGGGCAACATTAGACGCATAATGCGGCCTTATGTAAACGCATAAGCCGGTCACAAGCCCGGATCAACGCAGAGTGAGCGATATAGGAAAGGAGGGGAAAAGATGTTTCGTAAGCTCAGAGGGCGCATTCGTGAGAAGTACGGTACTCAGGCCAATTTCTCCCGTGCAATCGGCTACAATCCCGGAACTGTGAGCGCAAAGCTGTGCGGTAAACAGGATTGGACAAGACTTGATATTATCGCATCTTGTGAAGCTCTGGACATTCCTTTGAATGAGGCAATGCTTTTTTTTAAGGATTGAGTTTGGAAAACCAAACAAGGAGGCCCACATGAAATCTACTACATACGAAATTAACGGCCACACGGTCATTATCCTTGACCCGGTGACAGATGAGAAGAAACGCCAAGAACGCCTTGAACGGGCGGCGGTGCGGTTCTGGAAAGCAAAAGAGAGGACTGAGGCGAAAGCATGAATACAGTTTACACAATACGAAGCGGAGAGATTGAGCGGGTCTATATCACAGAACGTTGTCACTCCTCCGCATATCCCAGGCGAATGGAGATTTAAGGGCATAACAGAGAGCGGACTTCCGTTTTTATTCTATGTCCACGATGTAGGGGTCAGCGTTTTTACAAAACGGAGCATTGCGGAATATGCCTTGTTAAGGGGGGTGTGAATATGAAACAGATTGATTTCAAAGCCCTAATGACGATCAAGGCTTGCCGTAACCGATTGACCCACCAGCAATACAACACCCTGAGAGGACAAGTCCTTGCGGGTGATCCAGACGGAGCCTTAAAAGGGCTGCGGAAACTATTAAGAAAGGGGTGAGACGGTGGCAGATGTAAAAAGCGAAAATTACATAGTGATTCAGGGCTGGATGGTTAATGATCTGAAGCTAAAAGGAAACCGGCTGTTGATTTTCGCTATTATCCACGGTTTTTCCCAAAGCAAACAAGGTGTGTTCTGCGGTTCCCTCCAGTATCTAGCGAACTGGACGAACATAACAAAACGCAACGTGATTGAAAACCTTAAGTGCTTAGAAAGTCAAAACTTAATAGAAAAAAGTGAAATTTTTGAGAACGGAGTTAAGTTTTGTGCTTACAAGTCAAGGGTTGATGAAACATCACCGGGAGTGATGAAACATCACCGGGGTGGTGATGAAACATCACCGGGGGTGGTGATGAAACAGCCAGGGGGCGGTGATAAAACATCACCTAATAATATATCTAATAATCTATCTAATAACCTATTAGATAATATGCCGGATTCTGTGAAAGCCGTTTTTAGTGATTGGCTCCAATACAAGAAAGAACGGAAGCAGAGTTACACGGAAACGGGCCTTTCAAAGCTCATAACACAGCTTGAAAACAATGTCCAGCGATACGGAGCGGAAGCGGTGATTGAGGTTATCAATGACAGCATAGCCGCCAACTATCAAGGGATTGTTTGGGACAAGCTGAAAAGCCGGAAACCGTCAAATGGAGCTTATGATTACGCAAACGCAAGCTCTGAGGATTTCTACAAGTGAGGTGATAGCGGATGGATCTGAAAGACACAATTGATTCCATTATAGACAGCGTTCCGAGAGATGGCGACACCTATACCGGCCCGGATGGTTTGGAATACTGTTCCCGGTGCAATACGGCAAGACAATGCCGGGTTGAGCTTTTCGGCAGCGCAAGGGTTGTCCCCTGTATCTGTAAGTGTATGAATGACCGCCGTGAAGCTGAAGAACGGGCAAGGGTCAAGCGTGAGCGTGAAGCGGAATTACAGCGGTATCGCTCTTTGGGTTTTCCCTCCCCGGAAATGAGAGGCTACACCTTTGAGGCAGACGATAGCGGAGATACAAAGATTGCTCTTGCTATGAAGTCCTACACGGACAACTTCCCAAAATTCCGTAAAGAGGGCAAGGGACTTTTGCTTTGGGGGGATGTCGGAACGGGAAAAACATTCTATGCCGGGTGCATTGTAAACGCTCTGATTGATAAAGGCTATCCGTGTTTAATGACCAATTTCTCACGGCTGACAAATCAGCTCTCCGGGTTTTGGGACGACAAACAGGAATACATAGACAGCTTGGGGCGGTTTGCTCTGATAGCAATAGATGATCTAGGCGTTGAGCGTGATACAGAGTACATGAATGAACACGTTACGACAATCATTGATGCCCTGTACCGAAACAAAACCCCGCTTGTTATCACTTCTAACTACACCCCGAAACAGTTAGTTGAAGCCGCTGAAATGCGGAAACGGCGGGTGTATGACAGGCTCTTGGAACGTTGCCACCCTATCAAGGTTGACGGCCCGTCTAGACGGAAAGAGCAGGGCCGAGCAGATTTCAGCGAAATGAAATCAATACTTGGAATATGAAAGGAAAGAGATACATGAAGCAGTTTATGAAAGAAACCTTTGGTTTTGCGGCGATTATTTGCGTCCCTGGTATCGTTGGCCTTGTTCTTACCAAGGTGTTGGAGGTGCTGGCATGAAACAGTATTACTTCACCTATGGCACGGAGGGGATGGATTATGTCGGCGGGTGGACGGTGGTTCATGCCCCAGACCTCAACACGGCCTGTAATCTGTTCATGGCGGTACACCCATCGGGTGAGAATGGTTGTATCAAATGTGCCGGTATCTACAAAGAGGAGCATTTTGAAAATACCACAATGTTCCGTGAGGGCAACTTTGGGAAATCCTGCGTTGAGCGGATAGAGGTAACCCGCTATGAGTGACACATCTTGGAATGTTAACGACTACCCGGAACCGCCCCCGGAAGTCCCGGATCTGGAATGCCCCCGGTGTGGTTGGGGCCTGTCTGATGAGGTTTTTGAACTGGACGGGGAATATGTGTGCGCCGAGTGCTTCAAGGAATATCTGAAGGAGCTGGGCTTGGAATACATAGCGGACGAACTGAAAATTAATCACAAATCAAAGGAGGCTCTGTATGAGTAACTATTTTGAAGCCCTTAACGCCGTAAATGTGAACGGCAAGGTTGAGAAGAAAAACGGCCTGTCTTACCTTTCGTGGGCGTGGGCATGGGGTGAGCTGAAGAAACGCCACCCGGATGCGGTATATACCATCTATGAGAACCGGGACGGCCTGTTTTACCACACGGACGGGAGTACTTGTTGGGTTAAGACGGGTGTGACCGTTGACGGTATCGAACACATTGAATATCTCCCGGTTATGGATTTCAAAAACAAATCCATCCCGGCGGCTAATGTGACAAGTTTTGATGTAAACAAAGCGATCCAGAGAAGCCTTACAAAAGCGGTGGCCCGTCATGGCCTTGGCCTGTATATCTACGCCGGTGAGGATCTGCCGGACGATGGCACGGAGCCGGAACCGCTGCCGGAATACCATTCTTTCTGTCAGGAGTGCGGGGCTGAAATCCTCCCGTACACCGGGAAGAACAACAAGCCCGTTTCCCTGTCCGCTCACGAAACCGCAAGCCTGAACAAATTCAACCGCATTTTGTGCCTGTCCTGTATAGAGAGGGAGAAAGCCAATGCGGATTCTTGAAGCCCGGTTGGAGGGTGACACGCTCACCCTCCGTCTGGAAAGAGACGGCGAAACCATGAGAGCGGTTCGGCGGTTTGTCTACGACTTCAAGCCCGGTGCATGGGAAATCTCCAAGAAAAAGAAAACACGGAGCCTGGACGCAAACGCCTATTGCTGGAAGCTGATAAACGATCTTGCAACGGCTTTGTCTATTCCCCCTGTGGAAGTATACCGCAACGCTATAAAGAACATCGGCGGTGTGAGTGATGTGGTATGCGTCAAGGAAACAGCGGTTGACGCTCTCTGCCACGCATGGGAAAACCGGGGCCTTGGATGGCAAACAGAGGTCGATGATTCCAAGCTGCCGGGTTGCAAGACCGTCCGTCTTTGGTACGGCTCAAGCTCCTACACCGTGGATCAGATGTCCCGTCTCATTGATGGGCTTGTGCAGGACTGCAAGAGCATGGGCATAGAAACGAAAGATGAAGCATATATCAATTCTTTGTTGGAGGGTTGGAAATGACACAGACTGAGAAGATTCTGCGATACATACAGGAAAACGGCTCTATCACCCCTCTGGATGCCCTGAGAGAGTTTTCTTGTATGCGGTTGGCCTCCCGTGTCAGCGAACTCAAAAAAGCGGGGCACCCCGTTTGCAAGACGATGGAGACAGCCAGAAACAAATACGGCGACCCGGTGAGATATGCGAGGTACACGCTTGAATAAGCGAACAAAAGCCCTGTCAATCCCTATGGAGGTTAAAAGGGCCGTATCTGAGAGGGATTCATTTGGGGGGTGGCCTTGTTGCTTGCGGTGTGGTCTCCCGGCCCCAACAGAAACAGCTTGGAGCAACGCCCACTATATAGCACGATCTCAGGGCGGTCTAGGGGTAGAAAAGAACATTGTTACCCTCTGTCCCAAATGTCACAGGGAATACGACCAAAGCCCGAAACGGGGAGAGATCAAAGGCTTTCTAAAGTGGTATCTGGGAAACAAATATCCAGACTGGAATGAAGATGATCTGATTTATAGGAGGAATGAAAATGGCGCTTAATCACATTGCCGTCATGGGACGGCTTACTAAAGACCCTGAAATGCGTTACACAGCGCAGAACACCCCGGTGGCTTCTTTCACCGTAGCGGTTGACCGGGATTATCAGTCCGGCAACAAACAGACCGATTTCATCGACTGTGTGGCGTGGCGGCAGACTGGGGAGTTTGTCAGTAAGTATTTCCACAAGGGAAGTATGGCGGTTGTTTGCGGACGGCTGCAGACCCGGACTTATGAGGACAAGGCCAACAACAAGCGCAAGGCCGTGGAGATCGTAGTGGAAAACATCTATTTTGGCGAAAGCAAAAAAGCCGACACGGGCGATTCTGTACAGGGCTTTGTTGAGCTTGATGATTCGGGTGATCTTCCGTTTTAAGGGGTGAGAGACGTGGGCAAAGCGTCAAGAGATAAGGGGGCTAGGGGTGAGCGTGAACTCGCCTCTAAGCTCCGGGAATACGGCTATGATGCCAAACGGGGCCAACAGCACAAAGGCGGCCCCGACAGCCCGGATGTGAGCGGTCTCCCCGGTGTACATATCGAAGTCAAGCGTGTGGAGCGTTTGAGCCTGTATGACGCTTTGGCGCAGTCCAAAGGGGACGCAGGAGCCGGGGAAATGCCCGTTGTAATGCACAGACGGAATAACTGTGAATGGGTTGTTATACAGCCATTAAAAGACTGGATAGAACTCTATAAACAAAGTGATAGGGGGTGAGCCTGTGGGCAAAGGAAATTTTTGGGTACAAGCTGCGATTGATGATTTGCAGAGGTACGAATACCGCAAAATTGCTCTTGAAAACCTGACGACAAAAATCAAGGTGTTGGAGGCTCAGTTTACTACGATCCGAGCGGCTAGAACGGACGGGGAGCCGGTTTCCGGCAGTCAGGGAAACCACCGTGAAGATGTGATGTTGAACAATATCACGATGCGGGACAAGCTCAAAGCGCAGTACAGAAACACGAAAGCCGATGTGGTTCGGACGGAGAGAGCGTTGCAAGCCCTGGACGATGCCGAAAAGAGAATCTTGGAGCTGTTCTATATTCGCCGCCCTTATGACCATGTAGGGGTTCTGATGTCGGAAATGAACATTGACCGCTCTGAGGTCTACCGTAGAAAAGACAGCGCAATTACCAAATTCACTATTGCCAGTTATGGAGGAACGGACACATGAGCAAGAGGGAGAGAGATAGACGGCTAAGAAAGGCACGGAGATCGGCTATATCGTGGTTCTTCTTAGCGGGTGCCCTGTTTATCGTTTTCATTCTGGTAGCCATTAGACCGAGGGAAAGGGTGGAGGTTTCTCCCGCCGTCCCTTCCCCGGTGATCCTGACCCCTGACCCGTCTGTTATCCCGTCTCTAAACGATGAGGGGAAGCATGAGATAGAACTGGATGAATACGGCATGACCTCAGATGAGTGGTACACCGTCCATTGTGTTGTAACGGCAGAGGCCCACGGGGAGAGCTTTCTGGGGATGATGGCGGTGGCTCAATGTATCAGAGAGACCGCCGAAGCCCGGAACATGACCCCGTATGAGGTAGCAACGGAAGTAATAAACGGTGTTCCGCAATATGCGCCCCCGGCTGACTTCTCCACGGCTGACATAAGAGAAGCGTGTGAGGCGGTTTTCTGGGATGGAGCGTGTGCCGTGAATGAGCCTATACGGTATTTTTACGCCCCGGCAAAGTGTGACAGCGAATGGCACGAAACGGCCCTTGTGTATGTCTGCACGATAGGGGGACACAGATTCTTCAAGGAGGCTGAAAATGGCTGATTCTCCTTGTTTTGGGTGTGCGATCCACACAATTACTTGTCATTCTGAGTGCGATAGATACAAGGCATGGAAAGCGGAACAGGATGCCGCCAGAGTTAAACGAAATGCGGATAATAACCGAGACAACGCTATTCTGTCCTTGACCATAGCCACACAAGAAAGAATAAAACGCAGAAAGGGTAAAAAATGAAAAAGAAAGGAAGTCCACCCCGTAAGCAGATTGAGATGGAAAAGGCCCGGAGAGAGGCTGCAGAAATAGCCGCCAAGGAAACCGCACGGGCATTAACCGCTCTGTTTCTGATTGTTCTTTGTGATAAGCACGGGGCAACACATGAGGAGTTGAACATCTTTCACAGAGAGTTGGAAGAATACGCCGACCAACTCAACAAGGGAGAAATCAAGCTGCACGATGTCTATGATGTCTTGCGGAAAGAGTATGACATAGAGGTGCGCTGATGCGAAAACTAAGCCCTACCCGGAATGTCGGTGATCCGTCCAGTAAATACGGATATGACCGTACAGGGGAACAGTTTGAAAGGGACATCCAAGCAAAGATTGACCGCTGTAACTGGCTTTGGGATGAATTTGTGGCCTTCATGAAATCCCATGAAGTTGACCCGGCTGAACTACGGTCAATGTTCACAAGCTACTATGAACAGTTTTTGAAATAAGGAAAGGAAAGATAATGAAGATAGCATTTTTTCAGCATGAGGACAATTGGCAAGATGTCAAGAACGCCACCCTCAACACGGTAGGAATGACCAAGGGTTCCTACCCGGACAGTAAGTGGAAAATGAAGCTGCTCCGGGCAGAGCATTCCCCCATCCGCAAGCTGACATTTTCGTGGCGGTGGGTTGATATCCCATACTGGGTGAGTGTCCACTTCTGCCGTCACAAAATCGGCATTGACCATTTTGTCAAGACACAGCGCACGGACAGAACCGGCATAGATCGGGCGGAACTTCCTCAGGGCGCTTTCGTAAACCACGAGTGCGTTGCTAATGCCCAGGCTCTTATCAATATCAGCCGCAAGCGGCTCTGTAACAGCGCAAGCCCGGAGACACGGGAAGCGTGGAAGATGGTCAAAGCGGAAGTTGCCAAGGTAGAGCCGGAACTTGCTAGGTGCATGGTGCGGGAATGTGTCTACCGTGGTCATTGCCCAGAAATGTTCCCATGCGGATTTGACAAGACCGAAGCCTACAAAAAAGAGTTGGAGGAGTACCGTAATGAGTGTAATTGAATACGCCGTAAAGCGGCTGAACGACAAGAATCTTGCCTCTTATGAGAAGATTTACTGGGCGGCATATCTGGATGGAGCCAGAGCGCAGAAAAAGGAAGATGAGAGGGCAGAAGATGAGTGATCTGATAAGCCGGAGCGCATTGATGAAAGATATCGGGGACACGGTGGTGTTTTCCGTCAGAAACGGCCCATCGGCGGAGATTCGGGGAGCGAATAAGATACTTGACCGTATTAAGGCCGCCCCCGCCGTGGACGCTGTGCCTGTGGTGCGGTGCGGAGAGTGTGTTTACCGGAATGGTGGTTTCTGCCGGAAAAATTCCATGTATTACAAAGCTGTGAAACTCGATGGCTTCTGTGATCGTGGTAGGAGGAAAGACAATGAGACTGATTGAAAGTACTTGTTTATCGTTAATAGCCATGCTTGGCTTTTCTGTCGAATTGCATTTTCCTGTGTTGTTTTGGGTGCTTTGGGCTGTCGCTCTTATTGAACTATCGCTGAAAGGATGGAAAGACAATGACTGAACTGAAACCTTGCCCTGTGTGTGGTTCTAAAGCCTATATAATGCACGATGTTGTAGATGGCTTTGATTTTGGGTGGTCGGCTGGATGTCCGAGATACTGTATAAACGATGGAATACACGGAATCGACACTTACGAAGACCATGAGGATAGAGGTTATGCAGTTCATTGGTGTTTCACAAAAGAAAAAGCAATCGAAGCATGGAACAGGAGAGTTGACAATGGATAAAGGTGGATGGATGTATGTGACAACCTGCCCTTTTTGTAAAAGAGTGCATTATCAGAAAGAACACCTCAACACCTTTTGTCTTTGTGGCGCAAAGTATTATCGCAAAAACAATGAGTGGAAGCAGAGAAAGTCGAAACAGGAGGGCTGACAATGACTGACAGAGAAAAGCTGATAGAGCTGATAGATGAAGCACTAGAAAGCGGGTGCAGACACAATAGCTGCTCGAATTGTTCTTATTTGGAAGAAGAGCATTGTAGCATGGCTGTTATAGCCGACCACCTCATAGCCAACGGCGTTACGGTGCAGAAGTGGATTCCTGTGACGGAGAGGTTGCCGAATGGACACGATGCGGATGCAGACATTTGCGTTCTGGCAATACACAAGGCGTGCAATAAGAGATACTGGCATTGGAGAAGCGTAAAGGACAATCCTTTTGACTTCACCCATTGGATGCCCACGCCGGAGCCGCCGAAAGGAGATTGATTATGACAACTACTTGTAAACTTGGCGAAAAAGGCTGTTGGAACGATGGCAAGTGCCGAGCAACATCAAATTGCGTAAACAAGATCGTGACCAATGCAGACCGCATCCGTTCTATGAGCGATGAGGAGTTGGCGAAGTGGCTTGTGCAGAAAACCAAATACCAAGAGTCTGCGTGGAGTGAGCCGTCATATCTTAACTTCTTGACGGAATCGGATGACGTGATGGAATCTGCACTCAAGGGTACCGTGGAATGGCTCAAACAGCCCGTCAAGGAGGGTGAATGATGTGGCACGAGATTGTTGAGATTATGAAACCTTGCTACGGGAAATGTGACCGCTGTGTATGGAAAAATAACGGCGGATGTTCGGAGTGGCCGAAGGAATAAAAATGCCCCTGTTCATCCGCATAGCGGAAACAGGGGACTTGAAAAGAATGTGTGTATGGGTGTTTTACCCATCTACATAAGAAACGAGTGTTTTCAAAAAGTGAAACACGAAGGAGGAAACATGATTTTGCTTGAATTTATTGCACGGTGGTTTTGCGTGGTGTGGAGGATTGTTGCCGGGTTATTTGTTTGGCTGATAACTGCCCGTGATTGCAACCATTGCGAGTACCAAGATGGCAGTATTTGTTCAAAGTGCGGATATGGGTGTGAATGGGCAGAGTGCGCCAAAAGTGTCTTGCGAAAGGATTTCAAGAGAAGGACATGGTGGATTTTGTGAATGGAGGGGCTAACCATGATTCTGGTTATTGTGCTTGTGATCTTTGCTCTGGCTCTTGTTTTTGAATGGAGGAGAAACCGATGAAAAAATTTACACACGTTTGTCTCCATTGCCGCAAGGTTTTTCAATCCAACGCCGCAAACACGCAGTATTGCTCTATTGCTTGCCGCACAGAGTATAAAGCGATCAAGAAACGGAACGAGGAATACGAAAGACGGCCCAGAGCAAACAAGGAGCTTGATAGGGTTGCAGCGGAGGCCAATGCCGCCGGTATGTCTTATGGAAAATATGTAGCAATGTTGAGGTATGGAAGATGAAAGTAAAACTTGATCCTGGGGCGTATATGCCCGAAAGAGCGCACGAACAGGATGCCGGATTGGATTTGCGATCCAGAGAAACAACGTGGGTTCCGGCAAACGGTTCAGCGGTGTTTCACACGGGGGTACATATAGAACTCCCCAAGGGGTGTGCCGGTGTGCTTGTCAGTAAATCAGGGTTAAATACAAACCGGGGGATTACCTCTCACGGCCTCATTGATGAGGGGTACACGGGTGAGATTGTGGTGAAGCTCTATAACCACTCGTCTGAAGATTATTTTATCTACGAGGGGGACAAGATCAGTCAGCTTGTTATTATCCCTGTATGTAAGCCGGAAATGGAGTTGGTGAGCTTTCTGGATGATACGGAAAGAGGCTCAAACGGGTTCGGAAGCTCGGGGAGATAATCTTGGGAAAAATCCGGGATGAAAGTAACAGTAAACCGTGCTAATATGATATAGGGATGTTTTGTGCTTCATTGTATCTCTCCTTTCTGCATGGGGTAACCGCTCTGGAAACATGGCGGTTATTCTATTATGTGAAAACGGGCAGAATACACAACACCAGCGGTTAACCGTTTGGACATAGGCGGCAAACCGGGAAATTCCTCTCCTCGGGGCGGCAGCAATCGGCTACCGCCGATCTGGTGTTTGTATATCTGCCCTTTATCGAAAGGGTGATAGTATGAGGCTATATAATGGAGACTGTCTAAAGGTAATGGGGGATTTAGCCACCTGAGAGCGTGGATCTGATTCTCTGTGATCTCCCTTATGGGGAAACAGACTGTGAATGGGACAATATAATACCTTTCCCCGACTTGTGGGAGCAATACAAAAGGGTTATCAAACCGAATGGTGCGATAGTCCTTTTTTCTATTCAACCGTTTACCACGAAACTGATACAAAGCAATCTGAAAGACTTCCGCTATTGTTGGTATTGGAAAAAGAACAACAAGACCGGCGCTCCGTTTGCAAAGGTTCAGCCAATGAGGTGTATAGAGGATATTTGCGTATTTTACAGTAAAGCTCCAACATACAATCCTCAGGGCCTTGTGAAGCTGAAAAAGCCGATATACAAGAAGCCAAGACACACGGCGATCTATGCCGGTAAAAAGAACGGGAGTGTGCAACACTACACAAACTACCCGTCCCACCTCTTAGAGTTTAAGGGTTGCGGGTTCGGTGGGGACAAGAGATTTCATCCCACACAAAAGCCCGTCCCTCTCTTGGAGTATCTTATTAAGACCTATACAAACCCCGGAGAAACCGTCCTTGATAACTGCATGGGGTCAGGCTCCACGGGTGAGGCGTGTTTGAACACCGGGAGACAATTCATTGGTATAGAGCTAGATAGGAAATATTTTGACATAGCGGAGAAACGCTTGAAGCGTTAAAAGGATGATGCCATATGGCACTTACAAAAAATCAAGATGATTTCTGCAAGGCAATAGCCGGGGGAATGAATCAGACGGAGGCGTATCTTTCCGCTTACCCTAATTTCAAGGGGAACAGAAAGACGGCAATGGAGAACGCCAGCCGGTTGAGAGCTGACGGCAAGGTCAAAGCAAGAATTGACGAATTGCAAAAAGCCATTGATGAGCCTTTTATACAGGATCAAAGATGGGATAAGGAAAAGGCGGCTGATACCCTTTTGTGGTTAATTGAGTTTGCAAGGAACGAAGCCGAAAAGCGGGGCAAACTCACAGCGGCGGGGGTGTCTGCCATTAATGCGTCCGTCAAAGAGCTAAACACCATGTACGGGGTAGACAAGCCGGAGAGCGAAAACGAGGGTGTTCTTTCGTCCATTCTAAAGGCGGTGAAAGACATTGGCTGATTTCTTTTCACCAAAGCAAGCCGAATTTGTCCGGGCCATGAAGCGGGACGAGCTATCCCGTATCAATATCCTAGAGGGTTCTGTCCGATCAGGAAAGACATGGATCACTCTTGTGGTGTGGGCGCTGTGGGTCGCTACGATGCCTCAGGACGCTCAATATTTGATGGTGGCTAAAACTATCACTTCCCTCAAAAGAAACTGTCTAGACCTATTACAGAGCCTTGTGGGGGATAAGAACTTCAAATACAACACAAGCTCCAAAGAGGGTGTGTTGTTCGGAAGAAAGATATATCTAGAGGGTGTCAACGATGTCAGAGCGGAGGGCAAAATCCGAGGCATGACATTACAGGGGGCCTACTGTGACGAGCTTACCTTGTTTACAGAGGATTTCTTTACCATGCTCCTGTCCCGTCTCTCCATGCCGGGGGCTAAGATGTTCGGCAGCACGAACCCGGACACTCCCGGTCATTGGCTGAATGTCAAATACCTAAAGCGTGGGAACGAGCTTGATCTATACCAAAAGAAATTCCTGATAGATGATAACCCTTATCTAGACCCGGAATATATAGCGAACCTGAAAAAGGAATACACAGGTGTTTTCTATAAGCGGTTCATTCTTGGAGAATGGGTTGTAGCGGATGGCCTGTGTTATGAACAGTTTGCAAACAACCCGGAGAAGTGGTTAAGGGACGAAGCCGAAGACGGGATACAGTTTATCAGTATCGGTGTGGACTTTGGCGGCAACGATTCAAAGACAACCTTTGTTGCTACGGGAGTACATACCAACTTTTCAAAGCTGGGTGTGCTAAAGAGCTACCGGCTTGACGGCCCAAAAGGAACAATAGATGCGGACAGGCTTAATAGTGAGCTTGTCCGTTTTCTGCGTGAGGTACACACGGAATATAAAGCTCCCATCCGTTTTGTTTTCGCTGATAATGCGGAACAGTATTTGATAGCGGGATTGAAAAAAGCGGTCAAGGAATCGGGATTGCCTGTCCAGGTTGGCGATTCCGAAAAGGGCCGCATTATAGACCGCATCATTTGCACTAACACGCTTTTGAATACAAACAGGCTCTATATACTCCGCTCATGTAAAACGGTCATAGAGGCATTGAGAGCGGCTATGTGGGACAAGAAAGCAGCCGAAAAGGGCATAGAGAAACGACTTGACGACTTCACATCGGATATCGACACGGTGGACGGCTTTGAGTATAGCTTCTCCCGCTTCATTCCACAGTTGACACCTAGGAGGTAGGCGAATGAACGAAAATGTGATTGCGCTTGCGGCTGAACATCTTGAGAAGAAGTTCGGTTGCGAGCTGGACACCAAATATTACAGCACGATCCGCACATGGCGGGATTGGTGGAGGGGCTATGTTAAAGAGGCTCACAGTTACAGAGAGCTGGGTGTGGACGGAACGGTCAGACAGCGGAAACTGTACTCTTTCGGCATGGCTAAGAAGGTCACGGAAGATTGGGCCTCTTTGCTCCTGAATGAAAAGACGGAGATTGTGGTTGATGATGCCGCTTCCTCTGAATGGTTACAGGGTGAAGACGGAACCGGCGGTGTTCTTGGTGAGGTCAACTTCTGGGCCGAGGGCAATGAGCTGATTGAAAAGGCGTTTGCTTATGGCACGGGTGCTTTTGTCGCAAGAGCGGACGGGGCCATGATCAAGGACAGCGGAGCGGTTATCCCGGATGAAAAATGCCGGGTGGCTGTTGAGTACATGGACGCTCTTTCCATCATTCCTCTGTCCGTGGAAAAGTCCAAGATTACAGAGGTTGCCTTTGTGTCTGAGTTTATCAAGAAGGGCAAACGGTGTGTGTATCTGGAAACCCACACAAAGAACGAGGGCGGACACTATCAGATAGAGAACGAGTTTTTTGTGTTGGACGGCTCCACGCTAAAAGCCTCTGAACTGCCGGAGGGTGTTGCGGGAACGATTGACACCGGCTCTTCCCGTCCGTGGTTTGCTCTGATCTATCCGAATATAACGGTAAACAATGAGGACTGTAACGGCCTTGGAATGAGCGTGTACGCAAACGCCCTGGATAACCTATTGGCGGTTGACATTGCTTTTAATAACTTTGTCAAGGATTTCAAACTGGGCGGCAAAAAGGTTTTTTATAACAAGTCCATGTTGCAGACCAATAAGGACGGCGAAACCATTACCCCGGACGATGTTGCACAGCAGCTCTTTCAGCAAGTGGGCGATGGTATGGATTTCGATGCCGCCAACATGGTCCAAGAGTACAATCCGCAGTTGCGTGTGGACGAAAACAAGAATGGTTTACAGGCAACTCTTGACTATTTGAGTTTTGCTTGCGGACTTGGCACACACCGCTACAAGTTTGAACAGAGCGGGACGAAAACAGCCACGGAATACAACGGCGAAAGACAGGACATGGTCCAACACGCTAACAGGCACATGATAGTTTTGGAAGCCGCCCTGAAAACAATCTGTTCCGCCTTGCTTTACATTGGTAAGGTGTTCTGCAATGCGGCGGTTAACCCCGACGCTGAAATTAGCGTGATTTTCTCAGATGGTTTTGTCATTGATGAGGAAGCAAAAGCGGCAAAGGATATGCAGCTTGTTTCTCAGGGTATTTTGAACGCCTGGGAATATCGTGTACGACACTTTGGCGAGGATGAGGCCACAGCAAAAGCCATGATAAATGACATGAAGACAGCGAATGAAAACCCGTTTGGCTTCATGACATAAGAAAAGACGGCCCATTAAAGGCCGTCTCTCTCTATTGTTTCATTGATCGCCCGGTTAATAAACCCGTTTACGCTTTCGCCCTTGCTGGATGCGTGGGCCTTGATGATGTCTTTTTTGCCTTTCTCAACAGTTAGGCTGATGCGGTCATACGCTTTGGCGTTCCATTTGTTGTTTGCTCTTGTACGAGCCGTTCCCATGAACTCACCTCCTTCCTGGAAACATTATACTCTTGCGGGTGTAGTTGCGCAAGTGTATAAAATGTACTAACACAATGGTAGAAGTTTGTGTATTTCGGCTATGGAATGTACTTGTGTAATGGTATATAATATGACCATCTTATGAAAGGTGGTTATTACCAATGACTGTGAAAGATGCTGTTAGTGTTCTGAAAGGTGCAAAGGAAATCCGGCTTGCTTTTGGCGGGAGTTCCATCGAGTTTGACAAGGATAATGCCCTGATGATGGACGCATACGGGAGCTACGTTGTGGACGAAATCTTTGTATTTGACAATGTTCTGTTTGAGCTTGCGATTGCAACGCTTCCTGTAAAGGCGGGTGACTGATGGGAAAGATTATTGATCTCACGGGCCAACGTTTTGGACGGCTAGAGGTTATAGAGAGGCACCCGGGCGGAGGTCATAAGCAACACGTGATGTGGCGGTGTATTTGTGACTGTGGCAAACAGACGACAGTAAACGGCTATAGTTTGAGAAGCGGGGCAACTACAAGTTGTGGTTGCTATGGTAGGGAACAAGCAAGTGAAACGAACAAAAAACACGGTGGGAGCAGAAGAGAAAGGCTTTATCGTGTATGGTGCAGTATGCGCAACCGATGCGAAAACCCCTACGATAAAAACTATGAATACTATGGTGGGCGTGGTATTAAGGTTTGTGCAGAGTGGGCCGACTATGCGGCGTTTAGAGAATGGGCGTTGTCGAATGGCTATAACCCGGATGCTCCCCACGGTCAATGCACACTTGATCGTATAGATGTAAATAGAGGCTACTGCCCGGACAACTGCCGATGGGTAGACATGAAAGCGCAAGCAAACAACAGGCGACCACGCAAAACCGGGTACAAAAGAACAACACGCAAAAAGGAGGGTTAAACACCCTCCTTTTGTATTGGAGGTTGAGTAATGCTGCCGGATTTTGAAATGATTGTACACAGCTTTCCCAAGGCTGACACGTTGACGATCATACCCGTGGCAGATGTCCACTTGGGAGCAATCGAACACAACGGTAGGGCATGGGATAGCTTTTGCCGGGAGATAAGGGAACAGCAAAACACCTATATCATGCTTGTGGGTGATTTGGTGAATAACTCCATTCGGACATCCGTAGCGAATCCCTTTGATGAGGTTATGCGGCCCCGTGAACAAAAGAAAGTCATGGTGGAATACCTTAAGCCGCTGAAAGATAAGATTCTCTGTTCTGTCTCTGGAAACCATGAGCGCCGGACTACCAAAGACACAGACATGGATATCACATATGACATCATGTCAAAGCTGGATTTGGAACATCTTTACCGGGAAAACATGGCCTTTGTAAAAATCGGCCTTGGCAAGCGAAAGACCGAGAACTGCCCAGAGAGTTGCTTTATGTTTGCTGTTACTCACGGAGCTGGCGGCGGCATATTTACGGGCGCTTCAGTAAACAGGAATGAGCGGTTCGGAAACATCATAGACGGTGTTGATTGTATGGTGTCCGGGCATACGCACAAGGGATCTGTTACACGGCCCAGCAAGATTGTGGTGGATGTACGGAATGAAAAAATCTCCGTGCGCCCTTATACCGTTGTTACTGCGGAGAGCTGGTTGCATTATGGGGGCTATGCCGCTCAAAAGATGCTCTTGCCCCATGAGACAGCGAACCCCCAGAAGATCATGATAGGCGGGGACAGAAACAACAAGAAACTAGAGGTTAGGTGGTAAACATGGGTCTAGACCCTAGATATCTGGAAAGCCTCCCGGATTCACTTGTTGACCTTTACGGCCTTGTGGAAATGGATATCTTGACGGACATGGCTAGACGGATATCCACTTATGACTTTTTCATTCCTGCAGCACAATGGCAAAATCAGAAGTTGCAAGAGCTTGGCATGGTACAGAGTGAGATCGTTGCAAAGCTCTCAGCGATCACGGGCCAGTCACAGGATGAGATAGTTGCTCTATTAACCGAAGCCGGGGAACAGGCCATTGCGGACGATGTAGAGTATTACACGGCGGCAGAGGTCTACGAACCCTCTCAGATTGACACAGAGGCCCTATATGAGCAATTAAACGCCGGGTTGATACAGACAGAGGGAGCTTTCCAAAACCTCACGAGAACCACGGCAAACACAGCCACGGGACAGTTTGAGGCGGCATTGGATAGAGCATGGCTACAAATTAACTCCGGGGGCTTTGATTACAACACAGCTATTCGGAACGCTATTACAGACCTATCCTCTCAGGGCCTTGGGGCGGTCAAATATCCCTCCGGGCGTGTGGATAGTATGGAAGTAGCCGTCAGACGAGCGGTGGTCACAGGAGCCAATCAAACGGCCTCTAAGGTGCAAGAGAAACTTGCTGACCAACTAGAGGTTGAGTTGGTAGAAGTAACCGCACACGGAGGCGCAAGGCCGGAACACGCCAAATGGCAAGGCAAAGTCTATTCCCGTAATGGGGATGTGGAAATTGACGGGGTTAAATACAAAGACCTCCGCAAGGCTACGGGCTACGGAACAGGGCCGGGGCTTTGTGGATGGAACTGCCGCCATAACTTCCACCCTTATATCCCTGGTACTGCTAGGACATGGACACAGAAACAGCTTGACGCTCTGGAAGAAAAGAACATCGAATACAACGGTGTGAAAATGACAGAGTATCAGGCCTCCCAAGTCCAACGCAGTATAGAGCGTGAGATCAGAAAGCAGAAACGCACGATTGCATCTCTTGAAGCTGTGGGGGAAGATGCCTCTGAATACCGCTCAAAGCTCCGGGCGGCTAATAAGTCTTATACAGACTTCACAGAGCAAACCGGGCTAAAGAAACAGCGGGACAGGACAAAGGTAGCAACCGGCACGGCAACAGCCTAATATTCGATAACAAAAGCATTGTGCATTTGCATGGTGCTTTTTTGTTATACATATTCGCCACCGTGAGGGCATTTAACTACACGGACGGCCCAGCGGGGAGCGGCCCCGCCTTTATAAATTAAAGCGATTTACAGGCCGGGAAAGGATTACTGATGGAAAAACTCAAAGCATTGTTTGGAGCTGAAGCCCTGACATGGGAACAGTTGGAGGCAAAGCTCAAAGACAACAAGGAAGTCAAACTGGCGAACCTTGCAGCGGGTAGCTATGTAGATAAGCGCAAGTTTGACGACAAAGTTGCAGAGCTGGAAACGGCTAACAACACCATTACGGGCTTGAGAGAAACGGTCTCCAAGTTTGATGGTGTCGATGTTGAGAAGCTCAAGAAAGACGCTAAAGACTGGGAGACCAAGTATAACACCGACATTGCGGCGGCACGGCTTGACAATGCTGTGAGCTTGGCACTAGCGGAGGCAAAGGCGAAAAACCCCAAACTGGCAAAGGCGGCTCTTGATATGAGCATTGTGAAGCTGGACGGGGAAAAGCTGGTGGGGCTGAGTGAACAGCTTGAAAACCTCCGCAAAACAGACGGCTATCTCTTTGAGGAAGCCGGAGAGAGTGGCGCTCGTGTTTCTACCGGGGGCCATCATGGGGGCGACCCTAAAACCGACACATTTTTTACGGCACTTATGAAAAGTGCTGGACTTGATGAAAAAAAGGAGTAATTAAAAATGGCTAATACTATCGAACTTGCTCAGAAGTTTCTTCCCGTTCTTGACGGAGTTTACAAAAAGGCGTCTCTGACCTCTGTTCTGGATGCTAACACGCAGGTTAGTTTTGACGGCACTAACACCGTTAAGGTTATGAAGGTTACCACTACTGGCCTTGGTGACTATTCCCGTGCTAACGGCTACGCCAAGGGCAATGCTACCCTGACTTGGGAATCCCTTGCTCTGGGTGAAGACCGAAGCGCCGAGTTTGAGATTGATCGTATGGACGATGAGGAAACTCTTGCTCAGGCTTTCGGCATGACCGTTCAGGAGTTTAACCGAGTGAATGTCGGCCCTGAGCTTGACGCTTACCGCTTTGCTAAGTATGCGTCTACCGCTGGCATTGGCTCTGCCTCCGGCGCTCTTGCCGATGGTGCTGCCGTTGTTTCCGCTCTGCGTGACGGTACTGATGCTATGGACGAGGAAGAGGTCAACATGGAGGATCGTGTCCTCTTTATTACCCCTACCTATTACGGGGCAGTTGAAGACCTTGACACCACAAAATCCCGTGCCGTGCTTGGTCGCTTTGGCACTATTATTCAGGTTCCTCAGGCCCGTTTCTTTAGCGCCATTACCCTGAACAGCGGTGCTTCCTCTTGGGGCTATGCAAAGGGCGCTGAGGCTAAGAACATTAACTTTATGATTGTTTCCAAGTCTGCTGTGCTGCAGGCTAAGAAGCTGGCTCTTCCCAAGATCTTCACGCCTGACGAAAACCAGTCCAAGGACGCTTGGAAGTTCCAGTATCGCCTGTATCACGATGCCTTTGTGTTTGAAAACAAGGCCAAGGGTATCTTTGCTCACCTGTCTACTACCTGATGAAACGGAGGGGGCTTAAATGCTGATCACTAACGGAATTATAACCCGCAATATTGAGGCTGAACAGCTCCCGGAGTATAAGGCAAAGGGGTATCGGGAAGCCGAAACCCCTAAGCCTAAGACTTCTAAGAAAACCACCAAAAAAGGTGGTGGGGAGTAATGCGGGCAGACTTTGCCTTTTATGCGGGGGAGTATAACGGGACACTCCCCCTTGATGATTTCAACCGGCTTTCTGTCCGGGCTGAGTATGAGTTGAACCGGCTGACCTTTGGTCGTGCTGATGCCGAAGTAATTGAGTGCAAACTAGCGTTTTGCGCCATTGTGGACGAGCTGAACACGCTGGAAGATGGGGACATTGTGAGCGAAAGCAACGATGGTGTCTCCCGGTCTTATTCCGTTACCCGGAGCAAGTCACAGCGTATTCATGATGCCGCTATGGTGTATCTTTCCGGGACTAACCTTTGCTTTGCGGGGGTGTGACTATGCTTCTTCTTGGAAATGAGGTTGTAACGCTTGTTAAGCATATCAAAGGGGAAACGGACAGTTACAAATGCTATTCCATGTCTGGGGTTAGCTGGTATCAGCGGACTACTATAACCACAAGCGGAGACGGGGCCAAGCCGTCTAATAGTTATACCGCAAGAATCCCGGATGATCAGATGCCAACCGGCGTTGTTCCCGACGTGGGAGATTCCCTTGTCAAGGGTGTTATAACGGCGGTTGAAAAGCCGTCTGACATATCCGGGGTTAAATTCCGTATAACTGCCGTTGGTGCGAATAACCGGGGGCGGCTCCCCCATTGGCGGTGTGATGGTCAATGAAAATCCGTGTAGACATTAACACCGCTAAGATTCTGAAATCCCGTGGGCTTGGAAGTGACAACCGGGTGCGGGTGTTTCTTGCCTCTGAGGTAAAGCGGTTGTCTGACCCGTATGTTCCGATGCAACAGGGTATTTTGAAGAATACCTCCGTTGTAGCATCCGATGGCTCCACGCTGACATATACACAGCCGTATGCACATTATCAATGGTACGGTGAGGCAATGGCGGGGAGAGCCCCTAAACAGTACACGGGTAGATCACTAAGCTATCACGGTGGCCCTATGCGGGGCAAAGAGTGGACAAAGCGAATGGTGATTGACAGAAAGAAAGACATTGAGGATAGCTGTGAGGCGTATATAGGGAGGTTATCTAAATGACTATTATGGAGCGGGTGCAAACCTGGCTAAAAACCTATGAAGGTCTCAAAGGGCGGCTTGATGTTGATTTTCTGGACAATGAAGCGGAAACCTATTCCGTTGATACCATCCCCACGGCAGAGGTCGTGAAGCGGTATCACGATGGGTCATGCGTGAAGCAATTCCAGTTTGCTCTTTCCTCCCGGTGCTTCTATGAACAGAACATAGCCCAGAACCTTGCCAACCTTCAGTTTTTTGAGGATTTCACGGCATGGGTTGAGGCTAAAGCACGGGCCAGAGAGCTGCCCACTCTGAATGATGGGTGCAAGGCTCTCAAAATTGAAGTCCTTTCCACGGCTTACCCGTTTGTGGTAGCAGAGGATGGGACGGCACGTTATCAGATCCAAATGAGACTTGAATATTACCAAGGGAGGTCTAATAAATGACGCTTACCGAACTTATGAGCGGCAAAACCCCCTCCACCACCTTTGAAGGTTGGGTTACTGCCGATGATTGGGTACTGGCGGTTGACTGTGGTGATACCGCTGCAGCCGACTTTACCGAGGCGAAAAACTTCGCCGTTGTGCAGATGGGTGTGACTGGCCTTGATGCCCAGCTCAACCCCGTCACTCAGGACAAAACCTATATCCGTGCCGGTCAGTCCACCATGAAGACCGGCAACCAGCGCTCCTTTGCTGTCAGCGGTGACCGCTATCTTGGAGACGCTTTCCAGGACTTTGCCCTGTCCCATGCTATCAAGTACGGCAAGGGTTCCGGCGTTGTCCGTAAGTATGTTTATTTCAACATTCTCAACGGCAAGGGCGAACAGGGCGAGATCGCTATCATTGTCAATTCCGATGGTTCCGGCGAAGCTGGTAACAGCTCCGAGATTGACATTGAACTGAAGAAATCCGGCGCACAGCCTACGGAGTATTCTTATACTGCGTAATCACACGAGGGGGCGGCTTGCCCCCTCTTTTTTTAGAAAGGATGATACATAATGGCAACTTTTAGTTTCAAGAAACGTGTTTGCACTCTGGATTTTGGACAGTACAAATACGATCTCCCTCTGAACGAGAACGAGCTTAACCGTATTATAGGCATTGCGGAAGACAGAGAAAAGAAAGTCCGTGCTATCCCCGGAAACGATAAGGCGGCGTGGGATGAGGCGTATAACCTTTCCCTTGATGGCATTGACGAGATTCTTGGAGAGGGAGCGGGTGAAGAAATCATGTCCCTCTGTGAACATGAACCCGCATTGACCGATGTCGCAGATGTGATCACCTTCATTTCTACTGAATACAAGGAAGCCTTTACCAAGGAATACGGCACACACGCCCAGCCTATACGCAAAGGCGGCAGACGGTGAACATCTTACTAGACCGGCTCCCGGAAGAAGTGGAGATCAGGGGACGGCTTTACCCTATTGAGACAGATTTCCGGGCGGGTATTCGGTTTGAACTCATGGCACAAGCCGGGGAACAGGATTTAAGAAAGCTCCTTGCTCCGTGGTTTGAGACCGTGGGTTATCCATACAATGCACAGGACGCTCTAGAAGCCGCTCTGTGGTTTTATAAATGCGGAACGGAAACAGATACCACCGAGGATGAAAAAGCCGACACAGGCGAACACAGGGCCACAAAACAGGGGTATGCGTTTGATATTGATGCAGATGCGATTTATACCTCTTTCTATCAGGCGTATAACATCGACCTCTCAACTGTGTATCTCCATTGGTGGGCATTTCGCAAGCTCTTGATGGGACTTCCAGAAGAGAGCGAATTTATGAAGCGCATATATTACAGAACTTGTGATTTGAAAGACCTCCCCAAAAAGGAAAAACAGCGGATTGCTAAGATTCGCAAGAAAATCGAAATCAAAAAGAGCGGCGAAAAAATGACCCTTGCCGAGCGTGATGCACAGATGAGGGATTATGTCAAACGCCGCCTTGAGAACGCCTTTAAGGGGTGATGAAATATGGCGGACGGCAAAGTTGTAATTGACATTGAAGCCGATGACAGCGGTTTTGAAAAAGAGCTTGATGATGTAGCGGACAGCGCAGAGGATGCCGGGGGTTCGCTTGATGATCTGGGCGATAGCGCAAAGAAAGCCGGAGAGGGATTTGATGTTGCGAATATCGCCGCCGGTAACTTTATCGCAGACGGTGTAAGCGCTCTAGTCTCTGCGGTTGGCGAAGCAATTTCCTCTCTTGCTGGGCTTGCGAATGAAACGATAGAATACCGGGAAGACATGGCAAAGCTGGAAACGGCTTTCACGACTGCTGGGTATAGTGCCGAAACAGCCCAAAAAACCTATGATGATTTCTATAAAATCCTTGGCGAAAGTGACAGAGCGGTTGAAGCGGTAAACCATCTTGCACAGTTATCCGATGGACAAGCCGACCTTGAAGGATGGACGGGAATCTGTACGGGCGTTATGGCAACATTCGGAGATAGTCTCCCTATTGAGGGATTGACCGAAGCTATAAACCACACAGCCAAACTTGGCGAAGTGCAAGGCCCACTTGCGGACGCTCTTGAATGGGCCGGAGTTTCAACGGACGACTTCAACAAACTACTTGCTGAATGCGAAAACGAACAAGAGCGGGCATACGTTATCAATGAACAGCTTACAGAAAGTTATTGGGACGCTGGCGAGACTTACAACGAGCTGACGGCCTCCACTCAGGCGGCTAGAGATGCCACGAACCAGATGGAACAGGCACAGGCAGATATCGGCGCAGCCTTGGAGCCTGTCACAACTGCGTGGACGAACCTTAAAGCCAACGCCCTTGAAGCCATTACGCCGGTGATCCAGACGGTTGCCGAAAAGATTCAAGAGCTTTCCGCATGGATGCGGGATAACGAAACAGCGGCGACCATTATCAAGGGTGTATTGATAGGTGTTGCGGCGGCGGTTGCTGTGCTTGTCGTGGCCTTTGGTGGTCTCATGATTATCAACACGCTCAAAACGGCCTTTGCTGGGCTGGGTCTTGCAATGCAAGGGGCATTTCTCCCGGTTACGCTCATTATTGCCGGTATTGCCTTGCTCGTGGCTGGATTCCTCTACCTCTGGAACAACTGTGAGGGGTTCCGTGAGTTTTGGATTGGTCTCTGGGAGAGTATTAAAGAGATCGCCGGTGCTGTTGCTGACTGGTTCAAGGAAACATGGGAAACTGTAACAACGTGGTTTTCTGAAAAGATCGCTGAGTTTAGCACATGGTTTTCCGATGCGTGGGCGGCAATTCAAGAGGTTTTTGACGGTACAACCATAGCGGCATACTTCCAAGCAATCTGGGATTCTATCAAGCTGATTTTCTCCGTTGTGAAAGATGTCTTTACCGGGAATTGGTCAGGTGCTTGGGAGGGAATCAAGGGCATTGTGAACACATGGGCGGGTTTTTTCTCAACTGTTTGGGAAAATATCAAGGCCGTCTTTGCTGTTGTTGGCTCGTGGTTTAGCGGGATTTTCTCCGATGCTTGGGCCGGTATTACGGGTGTCTGGGATTCTGTAACTGGGTACTTCACAGACCTATATAACAACATCGTAGGCGCTTTTGATGGAATTGTTGCCGACTTTTTCAGCGTTGGCGACAACATCATTTCCGGCATTTGGAGCGGCCTTAGTGCCGGTTGGGACTGGCTGACGGGCAAGGTTTCCTCTCTTGCCTCCGGGCTGTTTACGGCTGCTAAAAATGTCCTTGGAATTGCGTCCCCGTCTAAGAAATTCAAATGGATTGGTGAAATGTCCGGCGAAGGTGTGGGCGTTGGCTTTGAGGATTCTATGTCCGATGTAGAAGCCGATATTAACACCAGAATGAAAGATATGACCGCAAGGGTACAAGCCACGGTCAACGCAGAAAACGCACGTGTGGGCTATTCTACGGCACGAGACAATGGCTTCTCTGAGGTAGCCCAGGCGGTTGGTATGCAGAGCGCCGGAATTAACAGTCTGGCGGCTGAATATCGCCGGGGCAGCTCTAATAAACGGCCTATTGTTCTGCAGCTTGATAAGCGTGAGCTGGGCCGTGCGTTTGTGGATGTTGGAGCCGTGGAGACTGCCCGTGTGGGTGTGTCCTATTCGTGAGGTGAGAAAGAATGATTTCTCTTGTAAAAATAGACGGGGTTGAGTTTGATGCGCTTGTGACAGCGATTCAAGAGACCTTTGAAGTGGTAGAGGGGCCGAACTCCGGGAACGCCCTTTATCGTGACCGGGAGATCAGGGACATTACAGGCATAAAGATAGGCCACAAAGTTACCTTTTCTCCCGGTGCTGACCCGGAAAAGTTTGAAAACCTTGTAAATTATCTTTTCGGTTCAATCCGGCCTTATGTCGTGATTGATATTGTCCACGGTCAGACTGTGATTAACTATGAGGCGGCTTATAACACCGCAAGCCGTTCTGTTGACTACATAGACGATACCACGGACTTTGTGGGTTGGGATGACCTGACCGTGGAATTTAGGCCGATGGAATGTCAGGTTAATTAAGGCGGTGAGACTATGCTGAAGCTCATTTACAACGATGTGGCGGTTGGTGCTGCGGAAGATGCGACTGTGACCGCCGGTTTGGTGGAGAGCTTTTCTGATGTTGCCGCCCTTCCTTTCGGGGTTGAGCCTCCGGCTATTGCAACGCTAGAGTTGAATGGCTGGGGGCTTTGCCATGATTACAAGGTGCGGACAAATCAGCGCCTTGCCTTCTGGTCAACACAGATTAGTGGGGCTACCGGCGGTTTTGACGAAACCCCGGTCATTGATGTTACTTTCTCCAAAAAGCATACATCCACAGGGATCACAATTCGGTTTTCCCCGGAGACGATGGAATATTGCTCACAGATGTCTGTTTGGTGGTATGCGGATGGCAGAGCAAAGACGAATAAACTTTACTACCCGGACAGCCCGGAGTTTCTCATAGAGAACACGGTTGAGGGCTATGACAAGGTGAAATTCGTTTTCTACAGAACGAGCCTCCCCGGGAAGCGTGTCAAGGTCGAAAAAATCACCTTTGGCATTACCCGTAATTTTGACGGAAGAGAGCTGACCGGGGGCCGGGTGATCCAAGAGGTTAGTTTGATATCGGACAAAATACCCTCTAATGTTCTGGATGCTGATTTCCACAGCCTGAAACGTGTGGATTATGTATTCCAGAGAAAACAGCCGGTAGAGGCATACAACGGGGATTCCCTCTTGGGTGTGTTCTACCTTGAATCGGGTGTAAGAACCGGGGCAAACGACTACTCTATCTCCTGTTCTGATGCTATCGGCGTTCTGGATTTGGACGAATATTCGGGTGGTCTATGGATATCCGATACCCCGCTAGAGACCATTTTGTCAGAGGTCTTTGCCGGGGCGTTTGAGTTTGACATAGACCCGGCTTATTCCGGGGCTACCCTGAGGGGCTACATCGAACCGGGTACAAAGCGTGAGGCTCTCCAATCTATTGCCTTTGCTCTTGGTGCGGTAGTGGACACAGCGGGGACAAACAAAATCAAGCTCTTTCCCATGCCTACGGGCGAGGGTGTGAGCATACCCCCACAGGAGACCTATAAAGGCGGCAAGGTTGACATAAGTGATACCGTCACGGAGGTAACTGTTACGGCCTATGTTATTTTCGATGAACGGCCCGGTGAGGGTGATGAATACATCGAACACAACGGGGTGAAGTACAGATACTACACGGAAACGAAACACGCCTATAACCCGGACGCAATAGCCACCGACTTGCCTAACAAGGTGAAATTCATCGGCTCCCATTTGGTGAACCTGAGTAACGCCCAGACGCTTGCGGACAACATTATGGCATATTACAGGCGGCGGGAAACCTATTCCGTGGAGCATATTCTGGACGGCTATACCACGGGTGACAGGGTTGGGGTATATCTCCCGTGGGGCGAAGCGGTAAACGGTCACTTGACAAAAATGACCGTATCGTGTACCGGGATTGTGGTCAGCGATTCCGAAATCATACTTGATTGAGGGGTGAGAGAATGAGCTTTGACTATTCTACTCTTGTGACAGACCGAACCGGGGCAGATTACGAGCGATTCAAAACCCTAAGAGACAAGGGCATGGATAGCTTTACCTATGAAGAGGCTACCGAGTGGGCGGCTGGCATGAAAGGCTCATACAACTATACCGACCTTAACCGTGTGGGTGCTGCGCTTAATGATCTGAGGGACAGGCTGACAGAAGCGGGGTATCTCACCACCTTTACCGCAAAGACATCTTGGGCGGCGGGTGACATACCAACCGGGGCCGACTTGACAGAATATCTCTTTTTTGTATCGACCATCCGGGAGGCTTTAGCCCGGTTCCCGTCCACCCCGGCAGCTCCCAAAAATGTTGGTGCGCTGAGTATTCAAGAGGCTAACGACATAGAACAAATAGCCCTTGACATTCACCAACTGATCCAGAACATGATAGCGGCATATTACTACTGCGGTGACCTTTACGGAGGCGAAGTTTAATGATTGAAAAAGTATTTCAAAACAGGGTTCCGGCCTATCCTGGGCGTGTGAGGCTTACCCATGTAAACGGGGATCTCTACCAGATAGAGAGAGCGGACAGCCCCACGGTACAGGGAACTCCGCTGAACAAGGCATATTTTGACAGCATCGTACAGAGCCGATTGACGGGCCGGTTGTACACTCCTAGCGTTGTGCGGAGTGTGCTTACATCCGCAACGGGTTCTACAAACCTTCTCCCGTCCTCTGGGTGGGTTGAAGAATCTTACACGGAATTTACCAGCGGAAGTTATAAACTTACATCTAGTTACCCCGACTATCCCAACCTGGCTGACCATGCCTTTGACGGTTCTGATAGTACATACTGGGCGGCTGAGAGTGACACAGGGGAAACGTGGATTGCCGTTGACTTTGGTTCACGCATTGTTGTCAACAGCCTCCGGGTTAATTGGTTTTCCTATTCGTATGATTATTTCTCTGTAAAATTCCAAGGCTCCAACGGTGGAGCATGGACAGACATAGCCACGAAAACCGGCAACACAGACGGGGCAGAGGAATGGACATTTAACAACACGGTTGAGTATTCGCAGTATCGTCTTGTGTTCACTCAGGGAACGGAAAACACTATGCGCCTGTATGAGTGGACTGTTACGGCATGGGCGGCAAACGTATATAGAAACGTGTTCACCGTGGCAAGCGGCCTCCCTACGGAGTGGACTGTTGGACAGCTTCTTTTGATTCAGACACCGAATGTGATCAACACCGTGGGCGTGTTGGATAATACCTTGAACGGGGTAATGGTAAACACGATTCTGCAGCCCGGTAAACGCTATGAGTTGAGATATACCGGGACATCGTTTGTTGCAAAGGAGGGATAAGGCATGACACAGTTAGTTGTATCGGGCAATAGAGTTTTGGCCTATGGCGATTCTTGTTTTCTCTCAACCGGCGGTACGGTTGTTTGTACTGTTACAGGCCGAGTGTTCCAGAATGCTACCGTTGTCAATGATTGCGGCCCGTTGCCCTCTGATATTGATTCTGTGGGCTATGAATATCACGCCGGGGTGTTCGTGCCTTGTGCGCCCTATGGAAAAGACAACGGTAACGGTGAGATTCTTGTGGCTTGTGAGGAGTGCGCCACGCCCAAAACCAGCGGGAAGAAGATTGGTGATTTTGCTCTAGCAAAATGGGCGGTGCTTGGAGAAATAACCAATGGAACCGCCCTTTCGGTTGACCTTAACCAGTACAATGAAATCCTTTGTATGTGCGATGTTAAGAACTGCGGTTACTCTGATGGTGGCGCAAGCATTCATATTGTGCCGGACACTCTGAAAGCGGACGGTAATTCTTATTTTAGCGTCCAGTATTCTGATCTGGTGCAATGTGCCGTGAAGATATCGCAGAAAAACACAATCACAAGCTACAAAGTAACTTATGGCGGAGCGGAAACAACCGCCTATAAATGGTATATATACGGGAGGTAATGAAAATGAGCCATTTGCATAGCGTTATTGATGAAGATGTAGCATTTGTTATTGATCCGGCTACCCGGATTGTTTCTCCCCGGTCTACCGACTGCCTCAAACTGGTACAGGGTGACCACAATTCGGAAGTTTATACGTTCCACCTTCCCCGATATATTGAGGGCCATGATATGTCCTCTTGCAACCGTGTGGAGGTTCATTTTCTCAACCTTGGAAACGGTCAGCAGAACCCCGGTGTTTTCCGTGTGTCTGATTTCGGCTTGAATGAGGACGAGACGGAAGTTTATGCCCGTTGGGTTATCTCCGGGGAGGCTACGAAATACGCCGGTTCCCTTTGCTTTATCGTTAGTTTCAAGTGTATTCCCGATGATGTTGTAGAATACGCATGGAACACGGAAAAGTACAAGGGTGTGACCGTTGGTGAGGGCATTGACAACGGGGAAGCGATCATGGAGAAATACTCCGATGTTCTTGCCGAGTGGGAACAGCGTGTATTTGAGAACACGTTGCCCACGGATGGCACTCCGGGCCAGGTGCTTACGAAAACGGAAAACGGAACAGAGTGGAAGGACGCTCCGGGTGGTGCTGACTGGAACGCCGCAGAGGGCGAACCCGGTCATGTGCTGAACAGGACGCATTATGAGGAAGATGCGTTTGAACCGATTTACTGGGATGGCGATACAACGGGGCGCACCGTGCTGGATTTGGCAGTCCTTGGCTACACTGGCGGCGAAAGACTTGTCAAAGTTAGTGATGAAGTATTGTCTATTGAGCAGTTGGTAGGTGCGAAGTACCACAATACGGTAGACGAACCGGATGTTTATGACACCGTGGAGATGGATGAACTTAATCTTGAAATGCCCGGTGTGCTTTCTCATAACGGTTCTAAAATCGCAATCGTATATGATTCTGATTCCGTGAGTACCGCTTTGGGTGTGCCAAATGGGACTATCACAAATGGTGTATATTTCCGAATAAAACAAAATGGACACCATATTTCCCATCTTGTCCCTCCCAAAATCACCCACAAGCTAGACCCGAAGTATCTGCCGGAGGGCATCGGCTATTCCGAGTACGAAACCGGCACGGTGCTGGCGGAGACTTCCCCGGTGTTTGACGAGGATATGGGTGCGTTTATTCTTACCGACCCTATCAGCGTTACTACGGGGGAGGAATGCACGGTCAAGTGGAACGGCACGGAATATACTTGCGTCTGCGGTGAGGTTGATTTGGGCGGCATGATAGGCCAGTATCTTGGAAATACCTCCGTAATGGGCGGAGACGATACGGGCGAACCGTTTCTTGTGGTTGTCATTCCTCCTGAAGTAGCGGCAGAGGAGGGCGTAACCGCACAGATTATGCCCCTTGACGGTTCTACCGAGCTGACTATTTCCATTACTGGCACGGTGGAAACTGTGATCCCTATCCCGGCAAAATATCTGCCCGGAGCCGTCATCCTGTATACTGATTTCACTTATCTTTACAAAACCCCCGACACAACGGATGCAAACAACCTGCTAATTAAAACAGAGTTAGCATCGTTAATGGAGAGTGGCAGAATCATTTATGTGCGTGGTGAAGAAAATGGGGAAGTGGTTTATTCTAAGCCGGTACTCGTAGCTATCCGCTCTACTGGTGGCATAATTTCGGTGATAAATACCACAAATTCTATTACACGGAAAGAGTTAGCCGCCCCCAACACCAGAGACGTGTAACACAGGATAAAGTCCCCGCCACGTTTGTGGTGGGGACGAACTATATACAACAGGGGGTAACGGTATGAAGTTGTGGCTGATTATCCCTATTGCGGTGGTTTGTACTATCGCCGCCGGAGTAGGGTTTGTTTTTTACCTTGCATCGAAATCCGATAGTACACACATTTCTGATTAAGGGGGAACAGTCCAATGAACAACGCTAGTTTGATCGGCACGGCAGTCTTGACTGTGATTGAGTTAGCGGCATTTATCGGCGTTATAGTGAAATTCACTCAGCCCATCAATGAATTGCGAATAGCTATACAGAAACTCATTGACAGCCTAGACCACGAAAAAAAGGCGGGTGAGCTTCGTGACAAGCGTATCACGGAGCATGGCAAAGAGATCGACAAGCTGACCGGGCGGGTCGATAAACTTGAAACTAGAATTGATATGTACCACAGGGAGTGAATCTTGTGAAAGAGTTTGGAAAAACCCTACTCATTATTGACTATCTTGTCCTGTTGGCTCTGCTAATGGCGTATGTCCTGCTCACTCTTTATGAGCGGGACACCTCTGTAATGGGGAACGTTATCATTGCATGGATGGCTCAGATCGCTATCTCTTCCGGGTGCTATTACTGGAAAGCGAAATCTGAAAACCTTGTCAAGTTGCCTATCTTTTTACTGGAAGACTTGCCCGAAGACATGAAAGAAAAGGCCGACCCGAACCAGATCATTGCTTCTGTTCTTGGAATCGGCACACACAGCAATTAAGGGGGTTTTGCTATGTTTGAAGAAATCATTAATATCATTATCAAAGTGGTCGCCGCTCTCATTGCCCTTGGAATCGGTTGGGTGGGAAGATGGCTTATCTCCCTGATTAAAGCCAAACTTGACACCGAGGAAATTGCAAAGCTGGATATGTTTGTGGCTGAGTTTGTTGCCGCAGCCGAACAGCTTTACAATGGCAAGGAAAACGACCCGGACGGTAGTATGCGCCTTGAATATGTTCAGTCCATGCTTATTGAGGCCGGGTATGATCTGACCGATGCCGTCCGTGCTTTGATTGAAGCCAAGGTCTTTGAAATCAATATGGTAGGTGATTCAAAATGACCGAAAAAGAACTGCGTTCCCTTGTAGTAAATACCGCTATTAAATACCTTGGCTGCAAGGAATCAGACGGCTCACACAAGAAAATCATTAACCTCTATAACAGCCAGAAACCTCTCCCCGTAGGTTACAAGGTGACATACTATGACGCATGGTGTGCCGCCTTTGTTTCCGCTGTGGCGGTTGAGCTGGGCTTGACGGATATTATCTATCCTGAATGCGGCTGTGGACGCATGAGAGACCTTTATATTAAAAAGGGTGGTTGGGTAGAGAATGACGCTTATGTGCCGTCTCCCGGCGATCTGATCATGTACGACTGGGACGATACCGGCAGCGGAGACAACACGGGCGGCATTGAACACGTTGGAATGGTTGTTTCCGTGACCGGCTCCACTATCAAGGTCATTGAGGGCAACAAGTCCGATTCCGTAGCATACAGAACCATTTCCGTCAATGGTCGGTATATTCGGGGCTATTGTTGCCCGGACTATGCTAAAAAGGCCAAGACATACAAGGCCAACACCGAGCAGAAGACCGTGACCACAAAGGTTCCATATCTGAAACAGGGTGACAAAGGTGAATGTGTTGAGCGGTTCCAGACCTTCCTTATTGCCCTTGGTTATAGTGTAGGCTCTGAGGGCGCTGACGGCGATTTTGGCGGCAACACGCTCTCAGCCGTGAAGAAATATCAGACAGACAACAAACTGTCCCCTGACGGCATTGTGGGGGCTGACACATGGGGTTCTATCGTAGGACTGTAAGAATCAAGCCGGGGAGAAATCCCCGGCTGTTTTTTATATGTAATGTCTTGATGTTCTGATAAGTTTTCGGAAACACCCCAAACAGACGGGGTAAAAATTATAGTATGTGTTATGTTTTCTTTCTTTACAACATCTGCAAAACCGCATGATATCAACCCTTTCAAGAGTGTTGTATCATGCACAATCAATAAATATTGAGTGTACATGATACACTACTAGCCTAAAAAAATATTATGGCTTCAAAACAAGTGCTAGTGTTATCTTACCTCCGGCCCATGATCCATCATCGTCACGGGTGTATTCGATACGTTCAAGAATCTCTTTTAACAAGGTGTTCTTGTCTTTAGCCGATACACTATCATCCTGTAACGCTTCTAAGACCTTGGAAAACTTTACGACTTTCTCATGGTAGTCTATTTCTACCGGCTGGGTTTGGCGGAGTTTTTCAAGGTCATATTCTATGTTCTCAATACGCTGTGACCATATCGTTTTCCGCTCTCTGAACTCCTCAGCGGTGTAGACTTCGTTTTCGTAGTCATCGAATAACCGGCGGCGTTTTCTGTGTGCCTTTTCAAGCTCCGTTTCCATCATGTCAATTTCGGCAGCGTGTTTTTTCGCTTCCTCCATCTTGTCGGCATTGTCTATCTTGAAAGAGAAATCCTCAATGTACTCCCGGAGTGCTTGACATAACAGGGCCATTACATCGGTGTATTTAGCCGTTTTTATCTTGCAGTCAAAGCTGTGTACATGACAGTAACGAACGTGTGTGTTCTTTGCTTTATTAGTATGGTATCTCATACCCCGTCCACATTTGGAGCAAACCAATATCCCGGACAGCGGATTAGACATGGAAGTGTGCGCCTTGACGGGTGCTTGTCCAGAAAACAGCGGTTGTGCGGCGTTAAAAAGCTCCTCCGGCACAATGCCAGGATGTTTACCCTCTACTAACAAATAATCCTTTTTACGGCGGCGGTGCTTGACGATCTGACCGCTTTCGTCCATTTCCTTTGTCTCTTTGTCCTTGTACCAACAAACCTTGCCTATATATGCCTCATTCCGCAAAAAGCAATGTACTGTGTTCTTTGACCATACAGACATCCCGGACGGGCTAGGTATTCCCATTTCGGACAGTTTCTTTGCGATCTTCCCGCAAGTCATACCGTCATTAACAAACCATTCAAAAATCTGGACAACAAGAGGGGCTTTGTCGTTTGGGATTAGTGTTCGTGTCCACTTGTCCGGCTTGTGTATGTCATACCCATACGGTGGGGAAGATGCAAGCCAGTTTCCCTCACGGATAGACAGGTTTTTACCCTCTTGCAAACGGCCTGTAATGGCTCTGTACTCCTGTTTGGAGTTGAACAACTGCATTTCTAGCATTTGTTCATCGTATCTGTTGTGTGTTACATCGTATGTTTTTCCTGGTGTGACCAATAAGGTGGACGAGAATTTCAGGGCGTTCATAATTTTACCCATGTCCTCCAGGCTACCCCGGCTCAGACGATCCGCAGCCACAACTAATATTCCGGCATACTTCCCGGCATAGACCTCTTTCAATAGGGCCTGTATCTCCACACGGTCTTGTATCGTGTCGCCGGAAACTAATTCCTTGTAGACCTTTGTCACGTTCAATCCCTGTTCTTGGGCTACATCTTTCAAAATGCGCTCGTGACGGGCTAGTGTTTCCATTTCCCCACGCTTTTCTGCTTCTATGTCTTGGCGTGACTTTCTCAAATATACTACATACTCCGCTGCTCTTTGTGCATCTTCCTCTGTATATAACATCATATTTCCCCCTATATGTTCAATATGTTTATTTAACTATCAAGGTATTTATCAATGATTTTTGCCTTTCGGTCATTCTCCAAACACAAGTAATCAACTTCCATGCGAAGCCTTTTTATCTGCTCTAGCAAGTGATCTGTTTTTGTTTTGGCTTCACTTCTTATAGTTTGTATCTCCGCATTATAAGAGGCGTGTATATTATCAAGGGCTGTTCTGTAATCTTCGTTGTCTGCCATTGCCCGTTCCAGCTCTTTTGTTGCTTCGTTTAATCTGGCGGCGCTATCGTCAGGCGCTATATTGGGAATCGCACAGGGGTGTTTCCCGTTTGGATCGCCAACCAGAAAATCATTCAACGCTTTTAAGGTAAAATAACCCGGGTCTCCGCTTTTGCCCGTGAGGGTTCGCTTAACGGTAGCCAACGAAACGCCCGTTCCATCCGCTACATCTTGATATGATTGTTTTGAAAAAACCCGTGCTAATTGTAAAAATTCACACATTCTTTCAAGGCCCATACTGAACGGATTGGGGCCGCTACATCCATTTTTGAAAGAGCGACACTCAAAGCATTTATTGAACGGTTTATCATCCGTAACGGCAAAGCTGACAACAACATCATCCTCAGGCAAGAAAACGGTTTTATTCTCCATGACACTTCTCCTATCACTAAATGACACCAATATAGTATGTTTTTATAACTTAGGTGACACCATACTGTTCACAAAAGACACCGCATTGAACTTAAATGAATCTTGAATAGATGTCCTGTCGGTGATAGGCTTTAACCAGGTCAGGAATGGCCTATCATCCCGCAAAGGCGTGGGGGTGGTCGGGTGGAGCTGAACGCTCCCACGCTGATAAAAATGTCTTAAAACGGACACATTTTCTACATTGTTCGACCTCAATCATGTTGTATCCTTTTTTTAACGAAGGGAACGGGTGTTCCCAAGGAAAAGG
>Ga0233383_1000115_pt1 | contig 35261 bp, 27 predicted proteins | sample ElkDunMinimDraft_14_FD_191542 | JGI IMG/M metagenome (GOLD analysis project Ga0233383, IMG submission 191542) | Fecal eukaryotic communites from dung pellets of Tule Elk in California, USA - Elk Dung G16 | ecosystem: Host-associated > Mammals > Digestive system > Large intestine > Fecal | place...
CGACCTCGATCCTGCCGGCCCACTGCGGGTGCCGCCGGTCGAGGTCGGCGTGCAGTCCGGCAAGCAGGTCGAGGAGGTTCTCGTCCGGGTCGTCGTCGAGTACCGCGAGCAGATCAAGATCGCTGCGGTCCGTGGCGAAGTCGCCGGCTACGAGCGAGCCGTGCAGGTACAGGCCGAGAAGCCTGCCGGCCAGCGTAGACCTCAATGCGTCACGAAGATCGGATAGAACCATCTCGGGTGGTGCCATCCGGTCATCCTGCGCTGCCGCCCGTCGGCCCCGCCACTGAATAGTGGGGGAGGCGGGCTCGGCAGTGGCTGAGCCGTAACACCGGCGACGCAGCAGCACCCGGCGGAGTTGAGGGCCTGTTGCGGGGGTGTTGCCGAGCGATCGGTCCGTTGCCGTGGCGGTAGTTGCCGGTCCAGCGAACCATGGCCAACTGGGGATCGTCCTCGACCTCGGCGAGGAACTCGGCGGCGCGGCCGCCTCGCAGTTTCGCGGCCACCCGGCCGTGGTGAGTGATGATCTGGCTGCCGTCCGCGCGGCGTACGTATTACCGCGGTGGACAGCCGGGAGGAGATCCGCTACGAGTGGTCTATGGAGCATCTGTACTGGGACCTGGGATCCTTCGCCGGCGGCGCGCAGTTTGAAGTCAACCTGCGCGGCTCCACTGCCAGGGTGTGCCTGATGGAGGGCGAGCACTACCAGGCATACCTGGACGGCGACGAGTATGAGTACTACGGCGGCTTTTGGGACGTCAGTCCCGTCGTCCTAGAGGTCCCTTACGATGGATTCTGGTGCCTCGTTGTGGACAGCAACATCCAGCGGGTAAGTGTCGAGGTAACCCAGATCTTTGACTGACCGCAGGATCCTGCGTGTAGGGTCACGGCACCTGGAGCCAGCGGGTGTGGATGTCCTGGTAGCGGAGCGGATCGATGGCGGCCGGATCGTCGAGGAGTTCGACGAGTAGGGCACCATTCGAAATGCCTCGAACGCCGCCTCCGGGTCCTCGACGGTGCGTACGTCGCCTTCCGCATCGAACAGGTTGATCAGCCCATCGGAGCGTTGCTGACCCAGCCCGTGGTCGGCGGCCAGGGAGTGCAGCTCACGAAGAGCCGGCACGGTGACCGTCGGTACGCGCAGTTCCCAGGTCCAGTCCGATCCCACCACCGCATTCTGCTGCGGCGATCGGATGACCGGCATGCGGGTTCCTGGCGGCTTCTGCAGGACCACCATGAGACGGCGTGGATCGAATTCGATTGACGGGGTACGCGATCGGGTCCTACGGTCGCGCCGATGCGTCCTGGAGAGATCGTTGTCGCTGTCGAGCAGGTATGTGCGCTGATCGAGGAGCAGTTTCCCGAATGGTCGGATCTGCCGGTCGTCGCGCTGCCGTTGAGCGGTACCGACAACGCGTTGTTCCGGTTGGGTGACCGTCTGACGGTACGACTGCCGCGGGCGCCGTGGGCGGTCGATCAGGTGGCGACGGATGCGTCCTGGTTGCCGCGGCTGGCGCCGCATCTGCCCGTGCCGGTTCCGGCGCCGGTCGCGGTGGGCCGACCCGGTGCGGACTATCCGTGGCCGTGGACGGTTGTCCCGTGGCTGGAGGGACGTAATCCGCAAGCGGGGGAGGACCTGGTCGACCTCGCCGTCGACCTCGCAGGATTCGTGCGCGCGATGATCGCGATCGAGCCGATGGGCGCTCCGGTCAAGGACGGAATCGAGCGCGGCGTACCGCTGGGGTGGCGGGACGAGCTGACCCGCCGGTCGATCGCGGCGCTGGGCGACCGGATCGACGGCCGGGCGGTGGGCGCGGCGTGGGACGAGGCGATGGCGGCCGACGAGTGGCCCGGACCGCCGTTGTGGCTGCACGGGGATCTCCTGGAGGGCAACCTGCTGGTCGATCGGGGCAGGTTGACCGGGGTGATCGACTTCGGCGGTCTCGGCCGTGGCGATCCGGCGGTGGAACTGCGGCCGGCCTGGAGCCTCTTCGACGCCCGTGCGCGGGCCGCCTACCGGGAGGCGCTCGGCTTCGACGAGGCGACCTGGGTACGCGGGTGGGGCTGGGTGCTGTCGGTCTCGCTCTACTGGCTGGCGGACCTGTGGGACTCGATCAGCCCCGATGATCGCGAAGAGACGATCCGCTACATCGACCACGTCGTGCGCCACCGCCACGACTGATCGTGCGTCAGCGGGGATGAGCCCCTTGCCGGATGACCCGCCGATCGGTGAGTTCCCGATCAGTGCTGCGCGGGGGTGAGCCGCAGGGTGACGACCTGGAACGGTCCCAGGGTGAGGTGCACCGCGTTGCCCTCGACGGCGACCGGGGCGAGCGCGCCGATTTCGGGGTTGTCCCGCTCGAGCAGGTCACAGACCCGCGCCTGCGCAAAGTCGAACGACGCGGTCAGCCGGGTACGGGCGCGGCCGCCGAGCGCCTCGTAGAGCCGGATGACGACGTCGCCGGACCGGTCGTCGGCGAGCTTCACGGCCTCCACCACCACGGCGGGGTTGGTGACCTCGATCAGCGGTGCGGCCGGTCGTCCGCCCCGGTGCCGGCGGATCGGCAGGTTCGCCCGGTAGCCCTCGCGTACCGCGTCGGCGATCTCCGCGCCGCAGACCAGCGCGTACCCGAACTCGTGCGAGCCCTGGTCGCTGTTCGGGTCGGGGTAGCGGGGACCGCGCAGCAGGGAGAGCCGTACCGTGGTCGGCTGCGCCCCCAGCACGTCGCCGGGCGGCTGGCGGGTCACGTCGTGGCCGTACGTGCCGTCGTTGACCAGCGCCACGCCGTACCCGGGCTCCCCGATGTGCAGCCACCGGTGGGCGCAGATCTCGAACCTCGCCGCGTCCCAGGATGTGTTGGTGTGGGTGGGTCGCCGCACGTGGCCGAACTGGATCTCCGAGCTGGACTCCGCGGCGTGGACGTCGATCGGGAAGGCGACCTTGAGCAGGGTTTCCTGTTCGTGCCAGTCCACCTCGGTGGTGAACCGCAGCACGCGCTCGCCGGCCGTCAGCGACACGGTCTGGACGTACGCGGAGTTCCGGTCGTCGCGGTGCACCCGGACCCGGGCCTGCCGGGGGTCGTCCGTCTCGACCACGATCTTGGTGACCTCGGTCAGGTCACGGCACCGGTGGCGATGAAATTCGTCGATGTCCCACGCGTCGAACCTGTTGGGCCGGTCCGGGTGCAGTTGCAGGACGTTGGCCGCGGTCCCGGGCCGGAGCACGTCGCGGTCGGCGACCAGGTCGCGGATCGCCGACACCGTCCCGTCGGGGCCGAGGTGCACCCGGAGCAGGCCGTTGTCCAGCACGGTGCCGTCCGGTCCGGACCGCACCGATACGTCCGCGGCGTCCGCGGCGCCGCCGCCGTGGCCTGCGGAGACCCCGAGCGCCGGTACGCCGTCCCGCGCGTGCGGCGCGGCGTTCGCGGTCAAGGGAACCGACCCGGGGCCGGTCAGCGCGGTCAGCGCCGCCTCGACCACCGCTTCCAGCCGTTCCGCCAGCTTCGCGTACGTCTGCCGTGCCTCGCGGTGCACCCAGGCGATCGAGCTGCCGGGCAGGATGTCGTGGAACTGCAGCAGCAGCGTCTCCTGCCAGATGGCGTCGAGTTCGGCGTACGGGTACGGGTGCCCGGCCTGCAGCGCCGCGGCGGTTGACCAGAGTTCGGCCTCCCGCAGCAGGTGCTCGGTGCGCCGGTTGCCGCGTTTCATCGCCGACTGGCTGGTGTAGGTGCCGCGGTGGTATTCGAGGTACATCTCGCCGCTCCACACCGGGGCGTCCGGGTATTCCCGCTCGGCCTCGGCGAAGAACTCCGCGGGGGTGCCGATGGCGACCCGGGGCGAGCCTTCGAGGTCGGCCACCCGCCGGGCCGTTTCGAGCATTTCCCTGGTCGGACCGCCTCCGCCGTCCCCGTAGCCGAACGGCAGCAGCGACACGGTGGAGCGCCCGTGTTCGGCGAAGTTACCCACCCCGTACGCCAGGTCCTTCCCGGACAGCTCCGAGCTGTACGTGTCGGCGGGCGGGAAGTGGGTGAAGACCCGGCTTCCGTCGATGCCCTCCCACCAGAAGGTGTGGTGCGGGAAGCGGTTGGTCTGGTTCCACGACATCTTCTGGCTGAGGAACCAGCGGAACCCGGCCAGCCGGGCGAGCTGCGGCAGCGCCGCCGAGTAGCCGAACGAGTCCGGCAGCCAGACCTCCCGGGGCTCGACGCCGAACTCGGCGGCGAAGAACCGTTTGCCCTGGGTGAACTGGCGCACCATCGCCTCGCCGCCCGGCATGTTGGTGTCGGACTCCACCCACATGCCGCCGACCGGGAGGAACTGGCCGGTGGCCACCTTCTCCGCCACGCGGCGGAACACCGTCGGATGGTGCTGCCGCAGCCACGCGTACTGCTGGGCGGAGGAGCAGGCGAAGACCAGTTCCGGATAGTCGTCGGCGAGCGCCACGACGTTGGAGAAGGTCCGGGAACACTTGCGGATGGTCTCGCGTACCGGCCAGAGCCAGGCCGAGTCGATGTGGGCGTGCCCGACGGCGGTGATCCGGTGAGCGCTCGGCACGGCGGGGGAGGCCAGTACGCCGGACAGGCAGGCGCGGGCGGCCGCAGCCCCGCCGCAGACATCGGCGGCGACGTCGAGTTCGTCGAGCATCAGCTCGAGGGCCCGGCGGATCTCGTGGCGACGGGGGTCGGTCTCGGCCAGCTGCAGCGCCAGCTGGTGCAGCACCTGTACGTCCAGGACGAGCGCCTGCACCTGCTCGTCCAGCACCGCGAGTTCCGCCCGGTCCAGCCGGTAGAGCGGGCGGTCGGGGATCGTCGCGGGATCGCCGAACGGGGAGACGCTGCCGTCGAAGCGGGGGTTGGCGGCCGCCTCGACATACACCTCGACCCGCTCGCCGCCGGCGGCGGGCCGGGCGATCGGCACGTACGCGGTCCGCGGCTCGATGCCCTTGATCGGGGTGCCGTCGGCGGTGTACGCCAGGCCCTCGGACCGGAATCCCGGCCCGGCCCCCTCGAAGCCGAGGTCGACGAGGAGCTCGACCCGGGCGCCGCGCATCCGTGCCGGTACCTCGCCGGTGAACCGGAACCACGTGGTGCTCCAGGCGCGCCCCCACGGCTGGCCCACCGCGAAGGGCTCGTACGTCACCGCCAGCGCTTCGCCGGCCGGCACCGGCTCGCCGGGCAGGTGCGCCGCTTCGACACGTACGGGTTCGGTGTCCCGGTACAGCGCCGGCATGAGCCGTTCGTGGAGAGCGCGTTCGATCCGCTCGGTCAGGTGGGACAGGGACCGGTGCATCCGAACTCCGGGGGGTGGTGCGGGACTGCATGGGGTCGGGGATTGCCACCCTACCCGCTGATTACGCTTCGTGACCATGCCGGTGCGCTCAGGTGTGGATGCTCGTCGCGAAGCCAGCCCATCCCGGTGACCTTTCCAGCCCCGTATCTGGTATCGACTCCATTGGGCGAATCCCAGCGGGTGGTTCCGGCAGGGGTGAGCGTGGCCCCCGCGTTGCTCCTCGGCACTTGACCCGTCACATCGATGGATGTAGTTTTCGTTCTGGTTGAGAAATCGATTTCTGCTGCTGGGACTCTCGAGATTTCCCTCCATCCACGACTAAGGACGGTCAAGATGATCACCCGCCGCTCACTTCTGGGCACGGTGGCCGCCGCCGGTGTGGCCGCGGTCGGCGCGCCGATCCTGGCCCCCGGTACGGCTCACGCCGCCACCTGGCGCAAACGCCTCACCGGCGCCGACCTCGACACCAACCACCGGTGGCGGGTCGCGGGCACGGACCTCGGTATCCCGTACGTGCTGGAGAACGGCTCCATCGGTTACCTCTTCGGCGACACCTTCGACACGCCGTGGCCGGAGGGGCCGCCGCTGCCCAACGACTGGCGTTCACCGGTGATGCTGCGATCGGCCGTGCACCCCGGCGCCGCCGGTGGAATCGTCTTCGACAGCGCTGCCCGCGTCGCCGGCAACGGCCGCGCCCCGGAGTTGATGCACAACGGCCACAACGGGATCGGCATCGACGGACTCTGGGAGGTGACGGTCATCCCGAACGACGGCATCAGCTTCCCGGAGACCGGCCGCCAGCTCGTGTCGTACATGAGCATCGAGAACTGGAACTCCGCCGGCCCGATCGGGCCGCACTGGCGGTCGCGCTACGCCGGGCTGGCCTACAGCGACAACGGCAACGACTTCATCCGTACGCCGCTGAAGTGGTGGAACGACGGCCCCAACACCGACCCGTTCCAGATGTGGACGATGCAGCGCGACGGGGACTGGGTGTACGTCTTCTCGGTGCGCTCCGGCCGCCAGTTCGGGCCGATGATGCTGCGCCGGGTCCGCTGGGACCGCATGTTCTTCCCCGAGTCGTACGAGGGGTGGGGCCACAACGGCAGCAACTGGGGTTGGGGCCGTCCGTGTACGCCCATCATGAACGGTATCTTCGGCGAACCGTCGGTGCGGCGGCTGGCCGACGGCACCTGGGTGATGGCCTACCTCAATGGGCTCACCGGTTGCATCGTCACCCGCACGGCGTCCGGGCCGGACCATGCCTGGACGGGGGAAAAGATCCAGGTCACCTCCTTGCAGGAGCCCGCACTATACGGTGGCTTCATCCACCCGTGGTCCAGCCGGCGGCCCAACGACCTGCACCTGATGGTCTCGAAGTGGACCAAGACGCCGGACAACCGCAGCACCGCCTACCACGTCAGCCAGTTCGCCGGCACCGTGTGAGCGGTGCTGTGGGGGATTGCTGCTCGCGCAGCGGTCCTGCCTCCGGTGGTGGCGCGCGACGGAGGAGCCGCCGACCCTGCCGCTGCGTGACGGAGGAGGCGCCGGACTGTCGCTGCGCGAGGTGGCCGCCTGCCACCTCGCGCAGCGGCGGGGCTGTCGGACGGCGCTACCGGGTGCGCTAGCTGCCGTCCGCCGGGTCGTCGACGTAGGGCGGCGACACCTCACTGTTCCAGGAACGTTGCACGTGACCACCGGTGAGGTCCTGGAGGTGCAGAGTCACCTCGATCATGGTGTTGATCTCGTCGAGCGCCTCGTTGAGATCGTCGAAGGTGACCTCGAACCGGCGGTCGTAGGCGGCCATCGCGGGGATGCTGTGGTCCTCGGCGACCTCGGCGGCCTCAGCGACAATCCGCGGCCCCGCGGCGGAGGTCACCTCCATCCGGGGGCCATCGCCCCATTGCACGGTGAATCGGTCGCTCTCCTCGGCCACCATCATCCACTTCTTCAGACGCTCGGCGGCGTCGGCAAGGGTGGCGGGTCCGCTGAAGTAAACCCGAAAACCGTCGCGCGGCCAGATGTACGCCGAAGCGGGACCGTCCTCGACAAGCACGTCGACCGCGGCGTCGAATGTCGCCTCGGCTTCGGCCAGCGGCACACCAAATTGCGGAACGTAGGCGACGAGACCCGCGTCCCACACCTGCGGATCGGGCGGCCCACCCGAATCTCTCCGTTCGCCGTGTGTCGCCTCCAGCCACGACTCTCCCACGGACTCGGGTAGCAGGATCAGATAGAAGATCATGCCCGTCAGGCTCGGGCCTGTGAATGCAGCTGTGGGGGCCGCTGCCGCATCGGCACTCGCAGTTTCAGGTCAGTCCGTATCGACCAATCTGCCCTTCGCCCCGCACCGGCCGGCCTGGTCGGCGTCGGCGATGATGCGGTCATGGCCGATACCACGTGGATTCCGTTCGCCAGCACGGCGCTGGGCGCCGTTATCGCCTTCGGTGGCACCGTTCTGGCCGGAGTGCGCAATGACCGCAGCCAGCGTCGCCGGGACCGGGAGTCGGACCGCCTCAGGACGTACATCGACTTCGCCGTGGCACTCGATGAAGCTCACGCAGCTCTGCGCGAGGTCGCCCGCACCCCACCCGACGAGCCCGGGCGGAGCGCCGCGGCGTCCTCCGCGGTTCAAGCGAGCGGGATGTACAGCGTGCGCGAACGGCTGCTCATGTCGGCGAGCCCGGCTTTGGTCACGGCCGGAGAGGCTGCCTTCGACCGGCTGATCGGCGTCCGCAACGCAGTCCGGTCCGGCGTCGTGCTCTCCGCCCGCGAATACCACGACGCTTACCACCCGTTCGCCGAAGCACTGTGGATGTTCCGGGTCGCCGCCAGGGTCGAAGTCGGGCAGAACCGTCTTGCTCCGAACCATCTCGACCGCGAGTCATGGTCCGAGCGGGAGCGGTGCGCGCGCTGCGGTCAGGTCGGAGATCTCGTCTGAACGGGAACCCGGCCATAGGATCGGGCGATGATCTCCGAGTCGTCGCATCCGGTGCCCTGGCCGACGGCCCGGAGGCCACTGCGTCGACCGCGCAGCATCGTTGCGAGCACCGTGCTGCTGGCGCTCTGGTGGGCGTACACGCTCGCCGTTGACGTGGCGCTGCTCGCCGAGGTCGGCGGCGCGGGGAACTGGCTCGCACTGGCCGTCTGCACGGTGGCGGTGGGTGCCGTGCTCCGCGGGCTCTGGTACGGCGGGTCGTTCGCCTGGCGGGTGATGCACTGGTTCGCTGCGCCGGTCGCGGCCGCGTTCCTGATCGGGATCGGCGGCCTGCTGTACTTCGGGCCGCTTCTCGAGGTGCTGCGCTCAAGTGAGACCGGCCTGGCCGTCGCCGCTGCCATGACGTGCAGTCTGTCTGCTCTGCTGGCCAGCGGCCTGCTGGTCCGCACCCGGCCGGCCCGGGCCTGGTGCGGTCGCTGACTTCTGCCCCGGGTTGAACGTCCGGCCGGCGTCACCGCGCCCCGTGACCAGCGCTGCGGGCAGCCTGGCCGGGTGAGCAGGCCGGAAGTGAATCCCGGTTGCGCGGTTCGGTCGCGTGGCTGATCGTGTCCGCATGATGTTGCTGGTGCCTGCCGATGTCCTGCGCCCTCGCCGCCCCGATGAGCACTTCGCCGAGGAGGCTGAAGCCGCTCGTGAGGCCGGGATCGAGGTCGCGGTGATCGACCACGACGCCGTCGTACGTGGGCGGCCGGACGGGGCCGCGATCGCCAGGGTGCCCGAGGGTGCGGACGCGGTGTACCGCGGGTGGATGCTGAGCAGTGAGCAGTACGCGGCACTGGCGCGTGCCCTCGCGGATCGGGGCGTGACCATGCGGACCAGTCCCGAGCAGTACCGGCGTGCACATGAGCTTCCTGGTTGGTACTCCGAATTGGAGGACCGCACTCCCGAGTCGGTCTGGACCTCCGGCGATGACCACGGCGACTTTCTCAAAGCGTGCGCGGCCCTCGGTGCCGGTCCCGCGGTGCTGCGTGACTACAGCAAGTCGATGAAGCACTACTGGCATGAGGCGGCGTTCATTCCGGACGTGGCCGACGGTGACGCGTCGTGGCGGGTGGCTGCCCGCTTCCGGCAGTTGCGCGGCGACGACTTCGCGGGCGGATTCGTGCTGCGCCGGTTCGAGTCGTTCGTCGAGGCGGAAGTGCGGAGCTGGTGGGTCGGGGGTTCCTGCCGGCTGGTCACCGCCCACCCGGACACCCCGGAGCACCGGCCCGATGCGGAGTTCGATCCGGCGGCCGTGGAAGCGGCGGTGCGGGCCCTGGACCTGCCGTTCGCGACCGTGGACTTCGCGCGGCGTGACGATGGCCAATGGCGAATCATCGAGGCCGGCGACGGCCAGGTCAGCGATCGGCCGCGCAGCACCCCGGCGGCCGAGCTGATCGCGGCCGTCAATCCCGGCAGCAGTTGACCACGTCGGGGACGAAGAGTGGTGGGCCGCCTGCGGCCTGGGAGACGCGGATGCAGGCTGGACACCGCCTGCCACCATTTCGAGGTGACTCGCATGCCCGCACCGCCTGCTCAGCCGTTCGTCGGTGTCTCCGTGGTGCGCTGGCGCAGTCCCGGTCTCTGGTGGTGTGTGGCCGCGCACGTCGGAGTCGCCATGCTGCTGGCTGTGGCGGAACGGATCGCGGGCCCGTGGGAACCTGTGCAGATCCACTACCTGGTCGCGGGGCTGGCGGTGCCGCTGCTGGCCGCGGTGGTGAGCGTCTCCGTTGGAGCGCAGCCGGATCCGGGCGGACCGATGCTGGCCGCTTCCGTTCTGGCGTTGCCGCTCGTGGGGGTGGGCGCGGTGGAAATCGTTTTTGCGCTCGCCCTTGGTGGGGACCTGGCGCTCATTGCCGGGGCGGGTTGTTTCGTCGGGGCGGCGGTAGCCGCCGTGCTCTTCGCCGGTGCCGGGGTGTCGCAGCGCTACGCGGGTAACCTGCCGGCCGGTTCGTTCTGGGCCTGGAAACTGGTGCTGCCCGGACTCCTCGTCTCTGTGCTGCTCATCGCGGTGTCCACGCAGTTCGCGGTCGAGCGGGCGCCGGGCCGGCGACTCGGCGCGGTGATCGGGGTGCTCTTCGATCAGCAGGCTTCCCAGAGCCTGTGGTGGTGGGCGGGATGGCTCGGGGTCGTGTGGTGCGCCGGATCATTGGTGCCGCTGGCGCTGATGGAACGTCGACGGCAGGCTCTGCTGAACGCCCGTCGCCCGGCCCGCAGGCGGCCGAGCCGAAGCCGCTGAGCGGATCGTCAGGGCCACCACCCTGCGGCGCCTCTGAAACCCGGTAAGGAGAGACATGCAAACGGTGGCGGACCCCGATGACCGGCAGTGGCGGGTGGGTCGACGTCGGCTCGCCTGGCAACCACGCGTGCCGGATTGGCTGAAGATGTTCGTCTGGATAGTGGACGGCCCCGGCGACCCGATCCTCTGGCTGCCGGCTCTCGTCTCCCTCGTGGTGGTGATTCCAGGACTGCTCTGGTACGGGCTCAACTGGCTCGTGTGTCTCCTGGTCACCCCGTTCACCTGGCTCGGTAGAACGGTCTTCGGCCGGCCGTGGCTGGTCGTCGCCTACGCCGTCAACAACTATGGCGCCGAGTACCGGGCGAACGCAGCGGACCTCGCCGCCGCGGACGCTCTCGTGAAGCAAGTAACGGCCGAGATCCGGGACGCAGGACGACCGCGGTCATTGCGGGCGCCGGGTCTGCCGCAGACGCTCCGGGTCTGGCGGCAGGGCTGAGGCTGGGCATCAGGCTGAGGCAAGGGCACGGATGCCCTGCCGCCTGCGTTGTCCGATTCGGGTCGCGGCGAGCACGATGACGAACACCAGGCCGTAGAAGACCGCCATCCCGGCGCTGGTGGCGGCGTCGAGGACGTACGCGGTCCAGAACCCGGCCAGGGCGCCGGCGACCGCGATGACAGCGGTCAGGGTGATCATCGCCGGCAGGCTCTGGCTGAGCAGGTAGGCGGTCGCCGGCGGGACGATCATGAGCGCGATGACGAGGATCGCGCCGGTGGCGTTGAACGCCGCCGTGACGGTCAGCGAGACCAGGAACATGAACGCCGCGTTCACCCGCCCCGCGCGGATGCCGATGCTGGTGGCGAACTGGGCGTCGAAGGTGGTGACCTTCAGCTTGGTGTGGAACACCCCCAGGAAGATGATGTTGAGGGCGAGCACACCGAGCATCACGTAGAGGTAGGCGGGGCCGATCGAGGTGCCGTTGACGATCAGCTGTTCCCAGGCGGCGAGATTGAGGTCGCCGACGAGGACCGCGTGGGTGTCGAGGTGGACGTTGGCGAAGTTCAGGGTCACCAGGATGACGCCCGCACTGAACAGCGCCGGAAAGATCAGTCCCTGCGGCGCGTCTCCGGTGATGAGCCCGGTGCGGGTCAGCCATTCGCTGCCGAGGACGACCACGAGGCCGGCGAGGGCGGCCCCGATGATCAGCAGCGGTGAGTCGAGGTCGCGGGTGAAGAAGTAGCCCACGACGATCCCGGGCAGCACGGCGTGGCCGATCGCGTCGACGAGCATGGAGCTTCTGCGCAGCACGACGAAGACGCCCGGCAGGGCGCAGGCGAGAGCGGTGACGACAGCCAGCAGCGCGGTGCCGACGACGAAACTCATCGCGCGGCTCCCTCCAGCACGAGCTCCCGTTTCAGCGCCGTGCGGGCCCGTCGGCGGGCGGCGACGCGGGTGATGATGCTGCGGCGCGGTGCTGCGAGGAGCGAGACGACGAAGATCGAGAAGAGGGTGAGCACGATCAGCGGCCCGGTGGGGATCCCGCCGAGCACGATCGACAGGTACGCCCCGATGCCGCTTCCCACCGCGCCGAACACCGCCGAGAGCGTCACCATCCCGGGGAGGGTGCGGGTCCACTGCCGGGCCGCGGCGGGTGGGGTGACGACGAAGGCGACCATGAGTACGAGGCCGACGGCTTTGACGCCGATCACGGTGGCGATGACGATCGTGGCGAACATCAGCGTGTCGACGGTGCGGGCGCGGAAACCGAGCACGGTGCAGTGCTGGGGGTCGAAGGTGCGCAGCGCGAATTCTTTCCAGAACGCGAGCATGAGCACCAGGGCGAGTGCGCCGACGGCGAGGCTGGTGGTGAGGTCGGCGACGGTGATGACCGAGGCGTTGCCGAAGAGGTAGTCCTGGATGCCGCCCTTGCCGTGGAACGCGCCGTTGGCGATGATCCGCAGGAGCAGCATGCCCGCGCCGAAGAAGATCGTGAGGGCCACGGCCATCGCGGTGTCGATGCGGATCTTGGAGGTGCGGGCGACCCAGTTGGCGAAGAGCACCGCGATGGTGCCGATGATCACCGCGCCGACGATCAGGCCGATCATGTTGCGCCCGTTGGTGCCGAGCACGACGACCGCGGCCAGGAACGCGAGCAGGGCGCCGGGGAGGGCGGCGTGCGAGATGACGTCGCTGATCAGGGACTGCTTGCGCAGGTAGGCGAAGCTGCCAAGCGCCCCGGCGACCAGCCCGATGGTCATGGTGCCGAAGAGCACCATGCGGTAGGTGTGGTCGTCGAGGAACTCCAGTGGGCTCATGACGCGAACTCCAGGAACGTGTCGTCGTCCGCGGTCACCTCGTACGCGGTGCGGATGTTGCCTTTGGTGAACGACTCGGCCGCGGGCCCGCAGGCCACGACACGGCGGTTGAGCAGCGTGACGTGGTCGCAGTAGTCGCGCACGGTGGTCAGGTCGTGGTGGACGATCACCACGGTCCGGCCCTGCTCGCGCAGGGAGTGCAGCACCGTGACGATGGCCTGCTGGCTCTTCGCGTCGATGCCCTGGAACGGCTCGTCCATGAAGTACAGGTCGGGTGCCTGCACGAGGGCGCGGGCGAGGAACACCCGCTGGCGTTGTCCGCCGGAGAGTTCACCGATCTGCCGGGCCGCCAGATCCGGGATGCCAGTCTGTTCGAGGGCGGCGAGGGCACGAGAGCGTTCGGCGCGGCCGGGCCGCCGGAGCCAGCCCAGGGACCCGTACGTGCCCATCGTCACGACGTCGCGCACGGTGGTCGGGAAGTCCCAGTCCACGCTCGTGGACTGGGGCATGTACCCGACGCGTCGCCGCACCCGCGACAGCGGCTGCCCGAAGAACTCGCTGGCGCCGGTGAGCGGTTTCACCAGCCCCAGCATCGCCTTGATCAGCGTGGATTTGCCGGCCCCGTTCGGGCCGACGATCCCCATCACCACGCCCTGCGGGACGCGGAAGTCCACGCCGCGCAGGACCGGCTCGGCCCGGTACGCCACCGAGAGGTTCCTGGTGGCGCACGCGAGGGCGCAATCCTGCCCCGCCGCTGTGGTGCTCTCGGCCGCTGGGGTGGACATCGTCACTCCGTTCCGAGGGCGGCGGCGACAGCTTTGGCGTTGTGGCCGAAAACCCCGAGGTAGGTGTCCACGCCGGGGTCGGCGCCGAGGGAGTCGGCGTAGAGCTCCTCGGCGGAGATCTGCACCTCCCAGCCCAGCGCCCGCACGGCCTCCCGCAGACTGGTGACCGCCTGCGGGTTGGCCTGGTTGTCCTGGAAGATCACCGGCACCCGGTTGTCGGCGATCAGGCGCGCCAGCTTCGACAGCTCCTCGGCGCTCAGCTTCGCCTCGGTGGAGACGAAGTCGGTGGCGTGCACGTCCAGGTCGTAGGTGTGGCCGAAGTAGTTGAAGGCGTCGTGCCCGGTGATCAGGATCCGCGGCGCGGGCACGCTCGCGAGCAGCCGCTCGGCTTCGGCGTCCGCCTTCGCGATCTCGTCGCGGTAGGCGGCGGCGTTCGTCTGGTACTCGCTTCTCCCGTCGGGGTCGATTTCGCCGAGCTTGTCGGCGATCTGCCGGACCACGCGCGCCCAGGCGTCAGGGCTGTTCCAGATGTGCGGATCGCGCAACGGCCGGCCCTCGTCGTCGGTCTCGGGCCACGACAGGAGCAGCTCTGCGGGGAGTCGGTCGCCGACGGCGATCTGCCGGTCGCCGAGGCTCTCCAGCTGGTCGATCATCTGCGCCTCCAGGTGCAGCCCGTTCCACAGCACCACGTCGGCGCGCTGGATTCTGCCGATGTCCCTGGTCGACGGCTGGTACGTGTGCGGGTCCCCGCCCGGGCCGACCATGGTGGTGACCACGGCGTCCGGGGCGATGTTCGCGACGGCGTCGGCGAGATAGCCCGTGGTGGCGTACACCGTCAGGGCGTCATCGTCGCCGCCGTTCTGCGAAAAGGCGGAGCAGCCGGTGATCACGAGGGCAGCGGCCACCGCCGATCCCAGGCCGGTCATCAGTCTCGAGCGCGTGCGCATACCGCGCCTCTCTCGGGTCGGTTGACCATGTGCGGTCCGACAGTTGTCGAGCCTAGCGACGCACCACCTCGCCGTCGGCGTTTTGGGCAGCCGTCGGCCGCCCGGGTGAATACCGCTCGCGTGTAATGGCGCGGCGTCGTCCGCTACGCCGAGTGGAGCGCACGCAGCCGGGTGACACCGGTGATCGCCGGCGGGCGCGTAGTCGGGCCGCTCGGTTGAACGGTCACCGCCGAGCGTCCGGCCCGTCCCGCCCGCTCGGCGCGCAGTGCGATCTCCAGCTCGAAGCGGGCGTCGCCGTCGTGCAGCTGGTCGCCGAAGAGGCGGTCCAGCTGATGCAGCCGGCGGCGTACGGTCTGCGGGTGGAAGTGCAGTTTGGCCGCGACCGCGCTGGCGTTCATGTTCTCCTGCAGCAGGGCGAGCAGGGTGTCCGCCAGCAGGGCCCGCTGGCTTTCGCGCACCGTTGACAGCGGGTGCAGGCGGCGCCGTACGAGCGCGGCGAGCAGCTCCTCGTCCTGGAAGAGGATCAACGTGGCGAGGTGGTCGCCGCACCAGAGCAGGCCATCGCCGGCCAGTACACCCCGGACGGCCAGGTCCAGCGTGCGGCGGGCCGAACGCAGCGACAGCGCCGCTCGGGGTGGCGGCATCGGCAGCCCCACCGCCGCGCGGATCCCGGCGAGCGTGTTCTCGATGACCCGCCGCTGTGCGGGGCTCTCGGGGTCCGGCACGATCAGCATCGGCTCCGGGCGGTCGAAGCCGACCAGCACCTCCGGCGGCAGCATCGGTGGTTCGCCGGTGGCGGCGCTCGGGTCGACGGCGACCACGGCGAGTCGGCGAGGCAGCTGCCAGCGTGCTGCCACGGCCGCGGCCGTCACCGCTTCCTCCGCCGCGGGCTGTTCGGCGACCAGTAGTTCGATCAGTCGCCGCCGGCGGCGGTCGAGTTCACCGGCCTCGGCGATCCGGGCGCGCGCGTAGCCGGCGACGGAGGCGGCGGCGAGGTCGTCGAGGTGCACCCAGATGGCGTCCGAAAGGGCGCCCATCGTGGTGGCCGAGAGCGACTCCTGCTCGCCGAAGACGATCAGTTTCCGCCAGCCGGTCCGCGCGCCGACACGCATCGCGGCCTGGAGCACGTCGAGGCTGCGCCCCTCGTGCATCTCGCCGGCGCCGATGGCTTCGTAGACCTCGCGCCAGTTCGTCTCGTCGCGCCGGTCGAGCAGGTCGATGAAGCGGCGCATGGCCAGCTCCACGCCCGCCCGGACGGTACGCCGGTAGGTCTCGTCGGTTGGCCGGGCGTACTCCGGAATGCGGGTGTGGATCTCGCGCATCGTCTCCTCGACGAGCTCGTCGATGTGCGAACGCATGAAACGCACCGCCCGCGGCAGGACCTCTTCTATCTCGGCTCGCATTCGTCCCTCAGCTTCCGTGATCAATGCACCGAGTTACGGGAACGGGATTGTATGCGCCGATTTATCACATTGAACCATGACGATCTTGTTTCGGTCGTTTCTTGTCAACCGGGCTGACAACACCCGGGCCAAACAAGCGCAGCCGGGGTCGATGTGCGTGCGGTCGCGCCACAACTACCTTGCTCCTGCCATCACCCGAGCAAGCCCGGGAGGACCCCCCATGCCGGTTCGTCTGCCCGCCCCCGTTCCGACCACCGCGCAGGCCGCCGAATCGCTGGTGGGACGCCTGGTCACCTGGGCCACCGACCGCCCGGACGAGCCCGCCTACACCTTTGTGGACTACCTCGTCGAGCCGGGAGGACGGCCCCAGACGCTGACCTGGGCCCAGTTGGACCGCCGGGTGCGCACACTCGCCGGGCGGCTGCGTCAGATGACCGCGCCCGGCGACCGGGTGGCCGTGCTCGCACCTTCGGGCCTCGACTACGTCGTTGCCCTCTACGCCGCCTGGTACGCCGGAGCAGTCGCGGTTCCGCTGTTCGCCCCCGGCCTGCCCGGGCACGCCGAGCGCCTGGTCGCCGCCTACGACGACTGCGCGCCGCGCTGCGTGCTCACCGTCGCGGACGCCGCCGCCGCGGTACGGGACTTCGTCGCAGACCGTGCGCAGCCGGCGGAGGTGCTCGTCGTCGACGCGGCCGGCGATCCGGCGGAACCGCCCGCGGACGAGCCGGTCTCCTTCGCCCTCGACGAGGTCGCCTACCTGCAGTACACCTCCGGCTCGACCCGGACACCGGCCGGTGTGGAGATCACCCATCGGAACCTGACCGCCAACGTGGCCCAGCTCTGGAGCGCGCTGACCGGCGGACGCGAACGGATCACCGGTGTGAACTGGCTGCCGCTCTTTCACGACATGGGACTGCTCTCGACGGTGGCGCTGCCGCTGTGGAAGGGCACGGACTCGGTGTTCCTCGATCCGGTCGCCTTCCTCATGCAGCCGGCCCGGTGGCTGCGACTGCTCAGCGGACGCGAGGCGGCGTTCACCGCGGCACCCAACTTCGCGTACGAGCTGTGCCTGCGCCGGTTGCGTCAGGAGGACCTCGACGGCCTGGACCTCAGCGGTGTCTTCCTCTGGCTCAACGGCGCCGAACCGGTCCGCGCCGACACGCTGCACCGGTTCGCCACCGCGCTGCGGGACACCGGCGTCGACGAGCGGGCGCTCTGCGCGGCGTACGGGCTCGCCGAGGCGACCGTCTTCGTCTCCGGGCAGTCACCGGAGCTGCCGCCGGCCGTGTGGCGCGTCGACCGCGACCGGCTCGCCGCCGGGGAGGCGGTCCCGCCTGACGGGGACGCCGTCGCCTCCGAGCTGGTCTCCTGTGGACCACCGGCCGGGCAGCGGGTCGCGATCGTCGACCCGGCGACCGGCGCCGTGCTCCCGCCGGGGCGCGTCGGTGAGGTCTGGGTGCACGGGCCGAACGTGGCCCGACGGTACTGGCGTCAACCCGAACGCAGCGACGCGGTCTTCGCGGCCCGGCTCGACCCGGCACCGGACGGTCTGCCGGCCGGCCCTTGGCTGCGCACCGGCGACCTCGGGACCCGGCACGACGGCGAGCTGTTCATCACCGGGCGGCTCAAGGACCTGCTGATCGTCGCCGGGCGCAACCACTACCCCCAGGACATCGAGGTGACGGTCGCGCAGGCGGCCCCCGCGATGCGGGCCGGTCGCATCGCCGTCTTCGCCGTCACCATCAGCGGTGAGGAACGGGCGGTGGTGGTCGGCGAACGCTCCCGCTCCGCGCCCGCCAGCGAGCCGGACGGCATGGCGCAGACGATCCGCCAGGCCGTGTGGCGGGGCCATGACCTGGCCCTGCACGACGTGCTGCTCACCGAACCGGGGGCGGTGCCGCACACCTCAAGCGGGAAGATCTCCCGCAGCGCCTGCCGGGAGCAGTACCTGGCCGGGGCGTTCACCGCCGAGCAGGGCGAGCGGCGATGAGCGCGGACGAGACGACTCTCGCCGCCGAGGTGGCGGCCTGGGTGGGTCAGCGGTGCGGCCGCCCGGCCGAGGAGATCGACCGGGACCGGCCGTTGGTGGAGTTCGGGCTCTCCTCCGTGGACGCCGTCGAGCTGGCCGGGCGGCTCGAGCAGTCCCTGGGCCGTACGCTGCCGGCCACGCTGCTCTGGGAATACCCGACGATCAACGCGCTGGTCAGCGGACTTGTCACCCCGGAATCCGCGCCGCCCCCGCAGGCACCCGCGTCCGCGCACGCCGAGTCAGTTCCCAAGCCGTCCGCGACGGTGGCACCGCCCGGCGGCGAGAACACAGAGGGCGCCGGGCGGCCGGACCACGTTGAGCAGATCGCCGTCATCGGCATCGGCTGCCGTTTCCCCGGCGGTGCGAACAGCCTGGAGTCGCTGGCCCGGGTCATGCACGGCGACACCGATCCGGTGCGCCCGGTGCCGGCCGGACGCTGGCCGGAACTGGAGCCGTCGTCGGACCTGCTGGCCCGGACCGGACGCGAGGCGGGCTTCCTCGACGACGTCGCCGGCTTCGACGCGGAGTTCTTCGGCATCCTGCCCAGCGAGGCGGCGTTGATGGACCCGCAGCAGCGGATCCTGCTGGAGGTCGCCTGGGAGGCGCTCGCCCACGCCGCGGTCGACCCGGCCGGGCTGGCCGGCAGCGACACCGGTGTCTACGTCGGCATCAGCGCCGGCGAGTACGCGCACCTGACCACCGCCGACCTGAGCCGGGTCACGGGCTGGACGGCGACCGGCGCCGCCCTGAGCATCGCCGCGAACCGGCTCTCCTACCTGCTGAACCTGCGCGGGCCCAGTCTGGCCGTGGACACCGCCTGCTCGTCCTCGCTGGTCGGCGTGAACCTGGCGGTGCGCGACCTGCGCGCCGGGACCACCGATCTCGCCCTGGCGGCCGGGGTCAACCTGCTGCTCGCCCCCGCCATGTCGGTCGCCTTCGAGCAGGCCGGCGGGCTCGCGGAGAACGGCCGGTGCCGGCCCTTCGACGCCGCGGCCGACGGGATCGCCCGCGGCGAGGGCTGCGGTGTCGTCGTGCTCAAGCGGCTCTCCGACGCGCGGCGCGACGGCGACCGGGTGCTCGCTGTGGTGCGCGGCGGCGCCGTCAACAACGACGGGCGCTCCAACGGGCTGGTGGCTCCCAACCCGCAGGCGCAGGAGGCGCTGCTGCGAGCCGCGTACGCCGACGCCGGCTGCGACCCGGGCACGGTCGACTACGTGCAGACCCACGGCACCGGCACGCCGCTGGGCGACCCGATCGAGGCGGGTGCGCTGGCAGCGGTCTGCGGCGCCGGCCGCCCCGCCGAGGCGCCCCTGCCGATCGGCTCGGTCAAGTCGCACCTGGGCCACCTGGAGGCCGCCGCCGGGATCGCCGGCTTCATCACCGCGGTGCTGGCCCTGCACACGGCCACCGTCGCGCCCACCCGCCACTTCACCCGTCCCAACCCGCACATCCCGCTGCAACAGTGGCGGTTGCGGGTGCCCAGCGAGCCGGAACCGCTGACCCGCCCGGACCGTCCGGCGCGCGCCGGGGTCTCGGCGTTCGGGTTCGGCGGCACCAACGCCCACGTGGTGCTCGAGGCGGCGCCCGAGCCGGAGCCGGAAACCGGTTCCGCCGCAGCGGAACGCGTGGTCTGTGTCCTCTCCGACCACGACCTGGACCGGGTGCGGGATCAGGCGGCCGGGCTGGCGCGGTGGCTCGGCGACCGGCCCGACACGTCGCCGCGCGACGTCGCCGGCACCGTCAACCGGCGGGGGGAGCGCGGACCGGCCCGGGCCGCGCTGGTCGCCGGCGACCGTGGCGCACTCCGCGCCGGCCTGGCCGCGCTCGGCGCCGGCCGCCCCCAGCCGGGCGTCGCCACCGGCACCGGGAACGCGGCGGCCGGGCCGGGAGTGTGGGTCTTCTCCGGCTACGGCGCGCACTGGCCGGCGATGGGACGCCGGCTGCTCGACACCGAACCCGCCTTCGCCGCGGCGGTCGACGAACTGGAGCCGCTCTTTCTGGCCGAGACCGGGGCGAGCCTGCGCGACGGCCTGCGCGAGCCCGCCGACCACCGGATCGCCGTCGCTCAACCACTGACCTTCGGCCTGCAGGTGGCACTGGCCGCCCTGTGGCGCTCGTACGGGCTGCGGCCCGCCGCCGTCCTCGGCCACTCGATGGGGGAGGTGGCCGCCGCCGTCGTCGCGGGCGCGCTCACCCCGGCCGACGGCGTACGGGTCATCACGCACCGGTCGCGGTTGCTGGCCGGGCTCACTCCCGGCGCGATGGCCGTGGTCGAGCTGGCCGAGGAGGAGTTCGCCGAACTCGCGGCGGGGTTGCCGCAGCTCTGGATCGCCGTGCACACCGCGCCCGGCCAGCTGGTCGTCACCGGAGCGCCGGAGTCGGTGGCTGCCTTCGGGGCCCGCGTCGAGCAGCGCGGCCGGCTGGTCCGCATGGTCACCTCGGAGGGGGCGGGGCATTCCCCGGCGGTCGACCCGATCCTGCCGGCACTGGGCCAGGCCCTGGCCGGCCTCCGGGCCGAGCCGCCGCGGGTGCCGTTCTACAGCACGGTCAGCGCCGAGCCGCGGGAGCTGGACGCGGAGTACTGGCTGGCGAATCTACGTCGGCCCGTACGACTCGCCGACGCCGTCCGGGCCGCGGCCGGCGACGGTTTCCGGTTCTTCCTGGAACTCTCGCCGCACCCGGTGCTGGTGCGACCGATCGGCGCCACGCTCGCCGCCGAGGCCGTGACGCAGCCGCTGCTCGTCGCGTCGCTGCGCCGCGACGAACCGGAGTCATTCCCGGCCGCGCTGGCCACCGTGTACGCGCACGGCCACCCGGCGCCGCCGGTGCCGCAGGCGCGGATTCTGGACCTGCCGGCGCCGCCGTGGCGCGGCACCACCCACTGGTTCGACGCCCGGACGCCGGCCGCGCCGCAACTGGCCCTGCCCGGCGAGCACGCCGAGGTGCCGGGCGAGGAGCGGCACGTGTGGCGGCTGAGCGCGCCGCCGGGCCGGCTGGTGCGGCGGACACCGGGCGGCGCGGAGGTGCTGCCCCTCGCCGGACTGGTCGAACTGGCCCTGGCGGCCGTGGCGAGCACCGGCGCCGACGAGGTGGTGCTGACCGGCGTCGAGTCGGACCCGGCCGGATATCCGGCGGAGGCCGAACCGGCGACAACCCTGGCCCGCAGCGATGACGGCGGGTGGCAGGTGACCGTGCACGCTCCCGGCGGCGACACCGGCTGGTCGCTGTTGGGACGGGCGACGGCGCAGCCCCGCAGCAGCACCCCGCCACAGCCGCCGGACCGGACCAGCGATGTCGAGATCGACGTTCCGGCCGGCCCCGACGCGATCAGCACCTGCTTCGGCGCGCTCGCCGACGCGATGGGCGGCGAAGCGGGTCCCGTCGAACCGGGCCGCGCGGATCTGGTCTGGGCCGGTGCGGATCCGTCCGGCGGCGGCAGCTGCCGGCTCTGGCTCGCCGACGAGCCGTCCGGCGGCGCGCGCTTACGGCTGCTGGACCACCGTGGCGTGGTGCTGCTGGCGGTCGACGGCGTGCGTACGCACCCGCAGCCGCAGCGGGACCGCCCGGCACTGCTGCGTGGCCTCTTCGGTGTGCAATGGCGGGAGCAGGCGATCGGCAGCACGGCCGGCGCCGCCGTCCGGGTGCGACTGCTCGCGGTGCCCGGCGACGACCTCCTCGCCGCGGCCCTCGCCGACCCCGCCGCACCCGCCGACGCCGAACACGCCGACCTCGCCGCCGCATCCGCCGCCGCCGAGCAGGCCGGCCTCGCAGCCGCCGACGCCGAAGAGGCGGGCCGCGGGGCCGGGCAGCCGCCACGGCCCGGATCGTCCGCTGCGGACCGGGATGTCGTCCTGATCGCACCGCCGGCCGGCACGACACCGGACCCGAAAGCGGCACGGCAGCTGGCGCTGACCGCGATCCGTGCCGCCGCCCACGCCGGGGGACGCCTGTGGCTGGTCACCCGCGGCGCCGCCGCGGTGCGGCCGGACGAACCAGGACGGCCGGACCTGGCCTGGGTGCGCGGCCTGGTACGCACGCTCGCCTTCGAACAGCCACGTACCCGCACCCGCTGGCTGGACCTGGACCCGGGCGACGATCCGGCGGCGCAGGCGGCAGCCCTCTGGACCGAACTGCACGCCGAAGCCGGTGAGGACGAGGTGGCCTGGCGGGGCCGGCGGCGGTGGAGCGCCCGGCTGGTCCGCGCGTCCCTGCCGCAGCGACGCCGGGAACCGGCAGTACGCCGCGGCGCGGCGTACGTGATCACCGGCGGTTACCACGGGATCGGCCTGCTGGTGGCACGCTGGCTCGCCGAGGCCGGCGCCGGCCGGCTCATCCTGGCCGGCCGCTCCGGCCCGCCCGCCGACAGCGTCTCGGAACTCGCCGCGGTGCGCGCCACGGGTGCGGACGTACGCATCGTCCTGGGTGACGTGGCGGCCGCCGGCGTCGCCGAGGAGCTGGTGGCCGCCGCCGGGGAGCTGCCGCTGGCCGGTGTGGTGCACGCTGCCGGCGTACGGCACGACCTGCTGCTGACGCACATCGGCGGCGAGGATCTCTCCCGGGTGTGGGCGCCGAAGGTGGATGGCGCCTGGCGGCTGCACAGCGCAGTCCGTGCCGCGGGGGCCCGTCTCGACTGGTGGCTGTCGATGTCGTCGGCGGCGGGACTGCTCGGTTCACCCGGGCAGGCCGCCTACGCGACCGCCAACGCCTGGCTGGACGCCTTCGCGGCGTGGCAGCGCGCCGACGGGCTTCCCGCCTGGTCGATCCAGTGGGGCACCTGGTCGCGTATCGGCGGCGCGATCGGCGTCCACCTGCCCGGTCTGGACCCGGTGGAGCCGGACGAGGGCATGACCGCCCTGCGCGGGCTGCTCGCCCGCCGGCCCGGCACCGTCGGTGTGCTGCACTTCGACCCCGGGCCGGCGCTCGCCGCGTTCCCCGAGGCGGGCCGGCTGCCGTTCTTCGCGGCGGTGACCGGGGCAGCGCAGGAGGCTCCGGCCGAATGGTTCGGCGCGGACCGGTTGCGGGCGCTGCCCGCGGCGGAGGCGATCCGGCTGATCGACGAACGTCTCGGCGAGCGCATCGCCGCGGTGCTCGGCGCCGACCGGCCGCCGCCCGCCGCGCAGCCGTTGACCGAGGCAGGGCTGGACTCGCTGGCCGCGGTGCGGGTACGCAGCCTGATCGAGGCGGACTTCGCCCGTGCCCTGCCGACCTCGGTGCTGGTGGGGGGCGTGACCCGCGCCGATCTGACCCGCGCGCTCGCCTTCGAGCTCGGCCTGGCCGTGCCGGAGACCGGCGAACCCGTTGTCAGCGGTCCGCGTGACGCCGCGGAGCGCGCCGCGGTACGGCTCTTCGAGATGGTGCTGGGTGGCGAGCGGGATCTGACGGCGCGGCTGGCCGGACCGCATGACATCGCGCGGATCGTCGCCGCCGCCCGGCAGGAGTACGGCGTCGAGGTCGACCCCGAGGCCCTGCTCGCCGACCCGAGCCCGGAAGGACTGGCCGGCCCGCTGCGGGCGGCGGAGGAGGCGGCCGTGGCCGCCGGCGGGGCGCTGCGCACACTGCGCACCGGGCAGCCCACGCGCCTCCCGCTCTTCCTGGCCCACCCGGCCGGCGGCAGCACCCACGTCTACCGGCAGCTCGTCGACCTGCTGGGCGAGGAGCAACCGGTGTACGGGCTGGAACGGCTCGACGAGGCCGGTGCGGTGCCCGAGCGGGCCGCGCACTACGTCGAGCTGATCCGGGCGCGGCACCCGGGCGGGCCGTACCGGATCGGGGGCTGGTCCTTCGGAGGTGCGCTGGCCTTCGAAGCGGCCCGGCAGCTGACCGCGGCCGGCGAGAAGGTCGAGACGGTGGTGCTGCTCGACGCGGGACTGCCCGAGCCGATGCCGGCGGCGGAGGCCGCCGAACTGCTCGTCGAGCGGTACCTGGGCTTCGCCCGGTACCTGCGCGACACCTATCAGGCGCCGGTGGAACTCGACCCGCAGCGGCTGCGCGAAATCTCCGGGAACGAGCAGTTCGACCTGGTCCTCAAGACCTTGGAGGACAGCGGCCTGGCCGAGCGCCTGCCGCCGGCGATCCTGCGCCACCAGATCACCTCCCACCAGGACACCCGGGCTCTCGACGAATACCGGCCCGGGCCCTACGACGGTCCGGTGGTCCTCTACCGCTGCACCCGGCCGACGCCCTGGGCGGTGCGCGACCGCCGGTACGAGCACGCCGACGCCGCGCGCGGCTGGGACCGGTACTGCACGGACCTGCGCATCGTCCCGGTCGCCGCCCACCACCTCAACCTGCTCGACCCGCCCGCGGTCGCCGCCATCGCGGCGGACCTGCGCCGGCTGCTCTGACCCGGCTTTCCCGTCACCGCAAAGGAGACCGTCATGTCCGAACTCGCGCAAGCGGCGATTGCCGGGGCCGATCCCGCCGAGCTGCTCGCCTGCCCGGTGCCGGCCACCTTCCGCGCGGCGCACCTGCGCCGCGACGACGTGGACCTGTTCGGCAGCGAGACCGACCGCGACGTACGCCGCTCCATCCGGGTCGGCGAAGTGCCGATGCCGGACCTCGCCCCGGACGAGGTGCTGGTGGCGGTGATGGCATCGAGCATCAACTTCAACACCGTCTGGTCGGCGACCTTCCTGCCGGTGCCGACGTTCGCGTTCCTGGAGCGGTTCGGCCGGCAGGACCGGTGGAGCGCCCGGCACGACCAGCCCTGGCATGTGATCGGCTCCGACGCGGCGGGCGTGGTGGTCCGCGTCGGAGCCGGCGTGCGGCAGTGGTCGGTCGGCGCCCAGGTGGTGGTGCACCCCATCTACGTCGACTCGGAGGATCCGCAGACCCACCAGGACTCCATGATCGGCAACCAGCGGGCCTGGGGTTTCGAGACCAACTTCGGCGGGCTGGCGGACTTCGCCGTCGTCAAGGCCAGCCAGCTGCTGCCCAAGCCCGCGCACCTGTCCTGGGAGGAGGCCGCCTGCAACACGCTCTGCGCCTCCACGGCGTACCGGATGCTGGTCAGCCAGCGCGGCGCCCTGATGAAGCAGGGCGACGTGGTGCTGATCTGGGGCGCGACCGGCGGTCTCGGCGGTTATGCGGTGCAGCTGGTGCTGGCCGGCGGTGGCATCCCGGTGGCGGTTGTCAGCTCCGAGGAGAAGGCGCAGTTGCTGCGCCGCCTCGGCTGCCGGCATGTGATCAACCGCGCGGAGCTGCCGGGCGGGCTGGGCGAGCAGCGCGCCTGGTGGGAACTGGGCAAGCGGATCCGGCGGATGACCGGTGAGGACCCGCACATCGTCTTCGAACACACCGGCGCGGAGACCTTCGGCGCCTCGGTCTATCTGGCGCGCCCCGGCGGCACCGTGGTCACCTGCGGCTCCAGCAGCGGGTACGAGCACCAGTACGACAACCGGTATCTCTGGATGCGGCTCAAGCGCATCGTCGGCAGCCACTGCGCCAACTATCAGGAGGCGGCGGAGCTCAACCGCCTGCTGCGGCTGGGCCGGCTGGTGCCGACGTTGTCCCGGGTATATCCGCTCGACGAGGTGGCGGAGGCGACCCGAACGGTGCAGCTCAACCAGCACCTCGGAAAGGTCAGCGTGCTCTGCCTGGCGCCGCGCGAGCAGATGGGGATCGACGACCCGGTGACTCGCGCGGAGGTCGGCGAGCAGCGGTTGCGCACCTTCCGGACCGCGCCGGCGGGCCGGGAACTCGTCGCGGTGCCGGCCGGCGTGTGAGCGGGTCGACCACCGGCCTCGGATCGCGCGCGCCCGCGCCCCGGCGCCGCTTCGAGGCCGGCACGTCGGCCAAGCGTGACCGGGCGGTCCTGGCGGTCGTGCTGGTGACCGCGTTCCTGACCATGCTGGACAACACCGTCGTCACCACCGCGGCGCCGTCGATCGCCGCCGACCTGCGGGTCACCCTGCCGACGCTGGAGTGGGTGGCGACCGGCTACATGGTCGCGTACGCGGGGCTGCTGCTCGCCGGCGGCCGGCTGGCCGACCGTTACGGCTGGCCGCGCACGCTCCGGGCCGGGCTGCTGGTCTTCACGATCGCGTCGCTGGCCTGCGGGCTGCCCGCCCTGCCCGGGGCGCCGGCCGGAAGCGCCGCCACGTTGATCGCCGCCCGGGTCGTGCAGGGGCTGGGCGCGGCGCTGCTGGTGCCGGCGACGCTGGCCGCGATCGCCGCCGGCGACGAACGGTTCCGGCTGCGCGGCGCGGCCGGGTGGACGGCGTCCGGTGCCGTGGCGCTGGCCGCCGGACCGGTGCTCGGCGGCGTGCTGAGTCAGCACGCCCACTGGAGCTGGATCTTCCTCATCAACGTGCCCGTCGGGCTGGCCGCGCTGGTCGTGGTGCGCTCCACCACCACCGCACAGCCCGTTCCCGCCCAGGGTGCCCACGTCCGCCTCGACCTGCCGGGCGTCGCGACCGCCACGGTCGCGCTGCTGGCTTTCGCGTACGCGCTCAGCCACGGCACCGGGCACGGCTGGCGCGACAGCAGCGTGCTCGTCTCGGCGCTGACCGCCGTCGCCGCGGGCGTGGCCTGTCTGCTCTGGGAACGCGTCGCCCGTGATCCGGTGATCGACCCGCGGCTGTTCGCGGTGCGGGCCTTCAGCGGGGGAGTGGCCGTGCAGGTGCTCTGGGGCCTGGGCGTGAACGGGGTCTTCTTCTACACAGCGATTTACCTGCAACAGGTCGGCGGCTACTCGCCCGCGCTGGCCGGCCTGGCGTTCGTGGCGGTCGCGGTGGCGGTCGCGGTGGTCGCGCCCTTCACCCCCGCGTTGGTCCGCCGGTACGGCCCGGCCCGTGTCGTCGCGGCGGGTCTGGCCCTGGTCGCCGTGGGCATGGTGGCCGTGGCGCTGGCCGGGACCGGGCCGGTGCTGCTGGTGGGCGCGCTGGCGGTGATCGGTTTCGGTTCGGCGCTGACCGTGCCGCTGGGCGCCGTGGTGCTCGCGGCGGCGCCGGCGCGCCAGGCCGGTGTGGCCGGCGGCATGTTCGCGGTGGCCCGGGAGGCGTCCGGGGTGCTCGGCATCGCGGGCATCGGGGTCGTCGTCGCCGGGGGCAACCTGGCGCGCGGCTACCCGATCGGGCTGGTGCTCGCCGCCACACTGGTGCTGCTGGGCGCGGTGCTCGGCGCCCGGCTCCTGCCGGGCACCGAACACGCCTCCCGCTGACCGGACCGTCAGCCTGGCGGCACCGGGGAGGTCGCGGGCAGTCCTCCCGCTGAACCAGCCAAGGGGGCGCCCGGGTCCGCCGTGCAAGCCGTCGGCCTACGTCGGGACGGCGATGTGAAGGCCGGCGAGTCGTTCGGCGTCGGCGATGATGTCCAGACGGGAAATTCTGCCGTCGCAGAAAGTGATCAGATAGGCCGCGTGGACCACTCCCTCGGCGGTGTAGGCCGCCGCGGGAACTCCGTCGATGTGGACGAGTCGAGTGAGGGCGGCGCGCCCGGCGAATGCCCTCGCGACCGCGTCGGCGCCGACGATACGGTGCGCGAGCAGCGGCGCCCCGTACTCCGCGCCGCTCTCTGCGAGCGCGACAGCGGCGTCGTCGCCGCGCAGTTCGATGTCGGGATCGAGGAGTTGGAGAAGCCTCCCGAAATCTCCGTTCCTCGCCGCGTCCAGGAACGCGTCGACGGCGGCGCCCTGGCTCCTGCGGAGGGTCTGCGGATCTGCCGTGCGCAGCCGCGCCCGTGCCCGCGAGGCCAGCTGCCGGGCGTTGGCCGGGCTGCTGCCGACGATGGGGGCGATGTCGTGAAACGGCAGGTCGAAGACGTCGTGCAGGAGCAACGCCAGACGTTCCCGCGGCCCGAGAGTGTCGAGCACCACCTGCATCGCCACCGCGAGCTCCTCCACCCGCATCGCGCCGCCCGCCGGATCGTTGGCGATCTGGGCGGCATCGGCAGGCTCCGCCGGGGCGGAAGGGTCGGGGTCCATGTCCTCACGCCAGGCCACATTGCGGCGGATCATGTCGATGCAGACGCGGGAGACGACAGTGGTCAGCCAGGCCTCCAGGTTGTCGATGCCGTCCGGGCCGCTGCGCTGCAACCGGAGCCACGTCTCCTGGACGGCGTCGTCGGCGCTCCACGGTGAGCCGAGGGCCCGATGGGCGATCGCGAAGAGCCTTGCGCGATGGAGCGCGAACTGTGCGGCGACTTCGTCGAGAACCGCCGCGGACGGGTCGGCCGGCATGAGGGTCCCTTCGGCGGGTGTCACGTTTCGCCCGCCAGGTTCGACTTGTAGCTGAGGCGGGCCTTTCGCCACTGCCTCGCTTCACCAACCATCGAAGTCTAGGAGTTCCCTTGACTGTGCTGCCATCCACTATCGGCCAGGAGCTACGGGCCCGTGTCCGGGGACGCGTCTGGATCGACGGGGACGCCGGGTATGACGCGGCCTGTCGTCCGTGGAACCTGGCGATCGAACAACGACCTGAGGCCGTGGTCGAAGCGGCGGACGCCGAGGACGTCCAGGCCTGTGTCCGGTTGGCGCGATCCCACGGGATCTCGGTCGCCGTGCAACCGAGCGGCCACGGTGCCACCGGCCGTACCGCAGGGGCCATCCTTCTGCGTACGACGCTGCTCGACTCCATCGAGATCGACCCGGTCGGCAGGAAGGCGAGGATCGGTGCGGGCGTACGGTCCGGCGCTCTTCAACGTGCGGCCGCGGCCCACGGTCTCACCGCGCTCCCGGGAAGTTCCCCTGCGGTCAGCGTGACCGGCGCGGCGCTCGGCGGGGGTCTGAGCTGGTTCGGCCGCGCCTTCGGTTGGCTGGCCGACAGCATTCTCGCCCTCGAGGTCGTTGAGGCGAGCGGGCAGAGTCATCGCGTCACCGCCGAAACGGACCCCGACCTGTTCTGGGCGCTGCGCGGCGGCGGAGGCGATGTCGCGGTCGTGACCGCGATGGAGCTGCGGCTGCACCCTGCGCCGATGGTGTTCGGCGGACGTCAACTCTGGCCGGCGGCCCGCGCCCGTCAGGTGGCCGACGTCTACCGCACCATGACGCAGTCCGCCCCGACCTCCTTGACCCTGTGGCTGGAGCTGCTGGACTTTCCCGGCGCCGACCCCATGGTCGCCATCGACTCGGCCTTCCTCGGCGACGAAGCCACCGCACGGCGGTACATGCGCGATACGCGGCACCTGCCGTCCCCGCTCTCGGACACTCGGGCGGCCATGAGCGCCGCCGATCTCGGCACCATCACCGGTGAACCCACCGACCCCAGTCCGGGACAGTCCCGGGCCGAGCTTCTCACCGCGCTCGACGACGGCGCCCTGAACGCGCTCATCGGTGACCCGATCGCGCCCCTGACGGTGGTGCAGATCCGACATCTGGGCGGAGCCCTGAGCGAGCCGAGCGACAGTCCGCACGGCGCGCTGACCGAGCCCTACGCCGCCTACATGCTGGGTGTGCCGTCCACGGACTCCGCAGCGGAGGCGATCGTCCGCAGACAGGCAGCCCTCGCCAGGGCCCTGCCGATCAGCGGACGCAAACCGGTCACCTTCCTGAACGCCTCCGAATGCCTCGGTGACGCCTTGCCGCAGGCCTCGCTGGAGCGGTTGCGTCAGCTCAAGTCGGAGCGGGACCCGGACCGCACCATCCAGGGCAACTTCGGCGTTCTCGACCGACCGGCCGATGTTCGCCGATCCGGATGACGACCCCGTGACGTGCGACAACCCTGATCGGGCCGGCCCGATCAGGGTTGTCGGGGCGGCCCGTCAGCCCGGCCTCGCCGGGGATGTCGCCGGGACTCCGAGAGAGGCCATGATCGCCGACCAGGAGCGGTGCAGTTCGCGCTGCCAGTACGGCCAGGAGTGGGTGCCGGCGACGTACAGGTTGGCGGTGACCGGGGTCAGCGACAGCAGAAGCCGGGTCGCGAAGGTCGTCGTGTCGGCGCCGGTGATGGCTTCACCGAACTGCACCGGGCTCCAGGAGCCGTTGGGGTCGAGAGCTCCGGGCAGGCCGGTGGTGCCACTGGAGACGTAGAGCCGCGTGCCCCGCAGCTTGGCGGTCAGATCCATCGGGTTGTGGGCACGCCAGTTGGCCCGGTTGGTGACCGGAGAGCCCCACGCGTCGGTCAGGTCGTCGCCGTGCTCGCCCACCGTGCTGGCGAAGACCGCCCGGGTGGCCGGATTGAAGAGGTTCAACGGGGCGCTGTAGGCGGCGGCGAAACGGAACGTTCCCGGGCGCCGGGCGGCGTAGACGATGGCGCCGTATCCGCCGGACGAGATCCCGGCTACCGCCCGGGTGTCGCCGGCCCGGTACTCGGCCCGCAGGATGGACCAGACCTCGTCAAGGTGGAAGGTCTCCCATTTACCGGAACCGGTGCTGCCGGTCACCCGGTGGAAGTCCGTGTAGATCGCGCTGCGTCCCGCCTCGGGCATGACCACCAGCACCCCGGTCTCGGCCGCCAGCTGCTCGATGTCGGTCTCGCGGGTCCACGACGTGTAGTCGTCCCGGCCGCCGTGCAGCAGGTACAGCACCGGCCAGGTCCGGTCCGCCGTCCGCGACCAGCCGGGCGGCACCAGCACCCGTACCGGCAGGTCACGGTTGTTGGCGGCCGAGTGCACGATCAGATCGACCTCGCGGGTGCTGCGCCACTGCTCGTCGACGACGTGGGAGTCCGCGGCGGCGGTCGCCCCGGCGCCGGTGACCAGCACCATCGTCGCGGCGGTCAACAGCGTGGTCAGCGCAGCCGTCACCCGGGCCGCCGGACCGCGCGCGGATCGCGGTGGCCCAGGGTGGGTGCGGTCGGGCAGATACTGTCGGCGACGTCTCATCAGGGGCTCCTCCGTCTCGCGCCGCCCGGAAGCGGTGGACGGCGTGCCTGCAGCGTGCGCGGGAGCGCCGGGGATGTCTGCACAGCGCGGTGACCCCCCGGCGGTGGCGAATGCTCACGTCGGTTAGCGTCGCCCGCCGGGGTGCGGAGACTGGGGCGCGTGAAACGAGCGCGATCTGCGCTAGCCTTGGCGCATATGGCTACCTATCGCAGCGCCTCAGTGCTCCTATCCTCCGACGGCACCAGGACCCCCGGCACCGCCGCCCTCTTCGCCGAGCCCGCCCGCAAGGGTGGAACCGCGCCGTGGGCCGGTGACTTCCGTCCCGCCAACAGCGCCGGCAACGGCCCCAAGAACGCGGTCGGGAAGACCTTCACGCTGGAGCTGCCCGACGGCAGCACCGGCAAGGTCGTCGTCCAGAGCCTCAAGAACGGCAAGGGCGGCGTCGTCCTGGCGCTGATGGGCCAGGACGCACCCCCCTTCTGATCGGTACCACCGACGAAGCGCGCCCGTAAGTGCTCCATCAGGACTGACGGGCCGCGCATCGCCGGGCGGTAGGCGCGCACCGCGGACGACCCGTCCCGGCGCGCCGGCGAAGGGGTCAGCCGGCACGGCGCAGGCGTCCCAGCATCCCGTTGAGGTCCTGAACGAACATGTTCTGGCGGAAGACGGGCCGCCGGGCTCTTCGCGCCAGTCGTGGCGGATGCCGGCTTGTCCGAGGGGACCTCACGCTGACCGGCGAGCACCTGGCTATCGTTCGCGTAGTCGAGGTTGGACCTTCACCGACATCGAGAGCGATGCCTTCCGCTGGAGCAACCAGGCGAGGCAGCCGGACGGCCAGTGGCGCCTGCAGCAGACCTTCCGGGTCTGGCGACGAACCTGACGGCGCGGTCCGGAAGGGCGCGGCGGTTTCCGCCTGAGCGGTCATCGGGTCACCCCGTTTCGGGTGGGGACGCGGTTGGCGGGTGGCCGACGACGGTGAGGTCCGCCGCCCGTGGGACGACAAGTTCCACCGTCACGGCGATGGTGCTCCTGCTGGCGGCCCGCCTGGCGAGCGCGCCGATGTCGCTGCGCCGGTCGGCGTCGTCGGTGATGACGCCGGCGGTCAACCGCAGGTCCGTCACGGGTGAGCCGAAGGCGGCCGACGCGGCCGCCAGGAGTCGCTGACGTGCCAGGGCCGCGGCTATCCGGATCGAGACGCAGGTCGATTCGGCCGTGTGCGGGCACTCATCGGAGATCGGATCCGGTCGCGCGTCGACCAGCGACACGTGCACCCGTGCGCGCGGCACGGACAGCTCCTGGGCGATCAGGCCGGCCGCCGCCGTGGCGACGTGCCGGCTCATCCTCGCGCGGTGCAACGCGACCGACACCGTGCCGTCCTGGCACACCTCCACCGAGATCAGCCTCGATGCCGGCAGCGCCGTCGCGGTCCGGACGTCATCGAGCCCGAGCAGCCGCGTCACGTCCGACGAGGGTGGGGCGGCTGCTGCCGGGGGAATTGCCGGCAGTTCGGCGGCGGTCACGAGGATCGGGGCGGCCAGTACGTATCCGGAGAACCGGAGGGTGGAGTCGACCATGGGTGGCTCACCTGGGGGAGTACGTCGTGGGGGATCCCGGAGGTGTCGTTGCCTGCGCAGGTGGAGCGAGGAGAGCCAGGGGCGCGGCCGTACCCCTGGCTCCTCCCGGTCAGAACTCCCGGTTGCCGAGCGGGATCTCGATGTTGATGCGCTGCCCCGAGGAGAGGAAGAGCAGAGCCAGCTTGCGCAGGAACTCGTCGAAGAGCCAGTAGGTCTGGGGCACGAGCGGGAACGGCAGCAGCCCTTCGCGGACGGCGATGAACGGTCCCCAGGCGGCGCGCAGCAGCGTGTCCCAGAGCGGCTCGCGGGGGATCTGGAGCCAGTTGGCGATCTGGTTGCCGAGCAGGAACCGGGTGAACGAGCCGAGGATGGGCTTGGTCAACAGGCCGGCGTCGATATCCCGGCCGAGGCCGAGCAGGATGTCCGCCAGGGCGATGCCCTCGGGGGTCGGCGCCAGGATCGGGTCGAGCACCTCGTCGGCCTGGGAGTTGGCCTCACTCCAGGAGGCCGGGATGTACTCGTCCCTGATGCCGAGCATGTGTGCGGCGACCTGCCACAGGTGCAGGAACGCGGCCGACTCGGCGGCCGGGATCGGCACGTCCCAGGAGTTCAGTTGCCGCATCACCGTGGTCGGCAGGCTGTGCCAGGTGACCATCAGGTCCCGCTGGCTGATCGGGATGTCCTCCGGTGCGACGTCGTTCCACTCCTGCGACTGCGGCAGGAGGTGCCGTACGCCGGCGTGGGCCAGCCGGGTCTTGACCGCGGTCACGATCATTGATCCGGTGGGCTGGTAGGCGTTGGCGGTGCCGATGTCGTACCCGAGCTTCGCGGTTTTGGAGATGCGGTCCTTCATGTCCGCGCCGCCCTGGGAGTAGTAGACGGCGCGGGCCTCCTTCGGGATGACCGTGCTCATCATGCCGCTGGCCAGGCCGTAGAGGACGCCGAGGTAGAGGCCCCGCTTCTCGTTGAACCGCACCGCGGTGGTGAGCTTGCCCTGGTCGACCCAGGAGGGCAGTTGCCGGGCACGCTCGATGAACTGGTGGACGTCCGCCGGCAGTCCGGCCGGCAGCGGCTGACCGTTCTTGGTCCAGGTCCGCAGCAGCCGGTTGACCAGGGGCACGTCCCCCCGGTCGAGGAGGGAGGCGACCAGCGGGTCGGCCTCCTCATCCCAGACCCATCGCGGGTCGAGGCCCTGCCCGGAGCCGGCGACGGAGCCGGCGGGGGACCAGCTCCACGTCGACCGGGCCTGCGCCGGTGCGGTCGCGCTCAGCGCGCCGAGGGCGCCGAGCGCCCCACCGGCCATCAACATCTTGCGCCTGCTGAGTGGTTCCACGCTGCACTCCTCGGGGGTAGGAGGTCCCTTGATACGGTGAAACGCATATTGCGACCGTGTATCGAATGAGAGCACAGCGTGTCGCAGATCACAACGAGTTACGTGACAGTTGTCGATATCTGCGGGTCGGCACCCGCCGCTCAGCCTGCGTTGTGTTCCAGCATGGGCACGAGGAACCGCCGGGCGAGGGCGCGCAACTGGTCGGTGTCGTCGAGATCGACCACCCGGCTGGGGGTGACGAGGAAGGAGCAGGAGATCCGCGTCATCAGCTCGGCGACCACCTCGACGTCCACCGTGGCGGAGACGGTGCCCGCGTCCTGCTCGCGGCGGAGCTGGCCGGCGACGAAGCGCTGCACGGTGGCGAGCATCCCGCCGCCGTCGCTGATCATCGAGGGGACGAGCACGTCCGGTTCGACGGACATCAGGCCGCCGATCAGCGGGTTGCCCCGGATGGCCTGCAACGCGCTGACGAAACCCAGCTCCACCCGGTCGGCCACGGTGGCGGCCTGCCGGATGTCGACGAGGAACCGGCCGAAGTAACGCCGGAACTCCCGCAGGATCACCTGCTCGACCAGCCGGTCCTTCGTGGCGAACCGGCGGTACGCGGTGATCCGGGAGAGGCCTGCCCGCCGGGCCACGTCCTCCATCGTGGAGCGCCGGATCCCCATCCGGCAGAACTGCTCGTATGCGGCATCGAGGATCCGCGTCGCGACCTCGTCGGTGTCGTCGGCGCGCTCCAGCGCCTCGGTGAAGGCGCGTTCCAGCAGCGACTCCGGAGCGGGAGCGGTCTCCGGGGCGGCAATTCGCGGCCCCGGGGGCTGCCCGCCGGGACCGGTCGCGGACCGGCCGGGGGATGATGCGTTCGCCGGAGCGGTCCGGGCCATCGTTGCCCTCCCACGAGATGCGCCGACGCGTCTTGTGCCACGGTACCAACGATGCACCAGTACCGGCCCGGACGCGGCCTCACCGCCGTCCGAGCTGGTCGCGCCGGCGCGCGAGGTAGGCGACCTCCGTACCGGCCGCCGACACTAGATGATCTTTTTCGGGGGTCCGCTCATTGTGGACGTACGGCCCGGAAGAGGGTGTGCCCGCCGGTGCCCTCCGGGATGAACTCCTCGCTGGTGATCGTCAGGCACGCCTCTTGCAGCGACGAGCGGTAGGTCGCGGCGTCGGCGTGACTCCACCACATCGGGGCGGTACCGCCGAGCCAGTTGTCGTCGGTGCCGGTCCAGGCGGTGCTGCCGACCGTGGCGAGCAGTTCTCCGCCGGGGCGCAGCCGGCCGGCGATCTCCCTGATCACGCGCGGTTGGTCGGCCAGCGGCATGTGGATGAGGGCGTAGAGGCAGACCACCGCGTCGAACGAGGCCGGCGGCAGGTCGAACCGGGTGGCGTCGGCACGGAGGAAAGTGCCGGTGGGCACCAGGTGACGGGCCCGTTCGATCTGCACGTCGCTGATGTCGACACCGGTGACGTGGTGCCCGGCGTCGGTGAGGAAGCGGGCGACCGGCACCCCGCAGCCGCAGCCGAGGTCGAGGACCGCGGCTGCGGCCGGCAGGCGGCGGTGCAGGTCGGCGAGCCAGGGGGCGTACTGGCCGTCGCCGGCGTCGTCGGCCCGG
>Ga0233383_1000116_pt1 | contig 34823 bp, 38 predicted proteins | sample ElkDunMinimDraft_14_FD_191542 | JGI IMG/M metagenome (GOLD analysis project Ga0233383, IMG submission 191542) | Fecal eukaryotic communites from dung pellets of Tule Elk in California, USA - Elk Dung G16 | ecosystem: Host-associated > Mammals > Digestive system > Large intestine > Fecal | place...
ACGCTCGGGGTACTGGTACGCGAACTGCATCGCCACCCCACCGCCGAGACTGTGGCCCACCACGGTGACGCGGTCGACCTCCAGGTAGGTCAGGAGATCCCGCATGGCATTGGCGTACCCGCCGAGCGAGTAGTCGCCTCGGGGCTTGTCCGACTCGCCGTGGCCCAGGAAGTCGGGGGCGATGACCCGGAAGCGTTCGGCGAGGCGGCCCATCACCGGCAGCCAGGTCGTCGAGTCGCAGCCCAGCCCGTGCAGCAGGAGCAGCGTGGGTCCCTCACCGGCCATCCGGTACGCGCGGCGGTGGCCGTGCAGCGAGACGAAACGCGTCCTGCAGGGATCGGACCGATCGTGCTCGCTCATCCGGATCGCTCCTCGCCGTGGAGAGTCGGCTCAGGATATCGGCCGGGGAGCCGAGGTGCACCTACCCTGTGTCGTGTGAGCGAGGCGACACACGAGCGGTACGCGCAGGTGCTGGACAAGGCGTCCGGTGACCTCACGACCGCAGCCATCGCGACGATGGAGCGTGATCTCGACTGGTTCCACGACCTCGATGCCGAGCACCGGTCCTGGATCTCGCTGATCGCCCACGCCGGCATCGCCCAGTGCGCCGAGTGGATGCGGACGGGCTCAGCGCCCGTGGACGTGACGTCCACGGTCTTCGGGGCGGCGCCGCGCGGCCTCACCCGTCACGTCACCCTGCACCAGACGGTGGCAATGGTGCGGACGACCATCGAGGTGATCGAGCAGCACGCGCTGCACCTCTTCGGGCCCGAGGACGTCGAGGACGTACGCCGCGAGCTCTCCTCGTACGCGCGCGAGGTGGCGTTCGCGACCGCTGACGTCTACGCGCGGGCGGCGGAGTCGCGCGGCCAGTGGGATGCGCGGATGGAGGCGCTGGTGGTGGACGCTGTCGTCCGAGGTGAGCCTGAGGAGGTCATCCGCTCGCGCGCGGCCGCCCTGGGATGGGAGGCGGACGGCACGGTCGTGGTGCTCGTGGGCGCAGCACCGCCAGGGCCGGCCGGTGGCGACGGTGGAGTCGTCGACGACGTCCGCCGCAGGGCGCGTGCGGCCGGACTGACGACGCTGACGTCCGTGCAGCTCGAGCGCCTCGTGGTGCTGCTCGGTGGAGTGGACGCACTCCACGATGCGGGAGGAGCGGTCGTCGACGCCTTCGGACCGGGTGCGGTCGTGATCGGGCCCGGCGTCGACCACATCGCCCATGCCCACCGCTCGGCGCGGGCGGCCTTGGCTGCTCTGCGCGCTGCCCCCGGGTGGTCCGCGGCCCCGCGCCCCGTGCTGGCCGACGACCTGCTCGTCGAGCGTTCCCTCGCAGGCGACGGGCACGCGCGTCGCGCGCTCGTCGACGGCGTCCACACGCGACTGTCCGAGTCCGACGCCACGCTCCACACGACGCTCACGACCTTTCTTGAGACGGGGGGATCCGTCGAGGCCGCTGCCCGTCGCTTGTTCGTCCATCCCAACACCGTGCGCTACCGCCTCCGCAAGGTCCGTGAGGTGACCGGGCTCGATCCCTTGGATCCTCGCGGTGCCTACACGCTGCGGGTGGGACTGACCCTGGGCGGGCTCCTCGCGTCACCGAGCGAGCGCATCCGGCCGTCGTTGTAGGAATCCCACAATCGCTCGCGCGAATTTTGAGTCGACTCCTCTTCGTCATTCCCTGCCGTTCGCAGGCAGTCTTGGTGACGTGCTCGTGATTCGTCGCGATCACGGTTGAGGACCCACTCCCCCGCCATCAGGCCGGGGTTCCGACCTACGCGGTTCGGAGCGGGCCCACGCCGGGATCACGCCGGAGAACTGCGCGGCGGTCGCACAGCGACCACAACGGGGGTCGTCATCGTCTCGGCGGTGACGGGCCGCGCGGCGAGCACGGCCTCGCAGGGGCGTTCGGGGGTCGCCCTTGCGACGCCGTCGGCCGGGTCCACGTGGATCCGGCCGACGGCGTTGGTCCGTCTCGTGCTCGACTCTGTGCGCGCCCAACCGAGGACATCTCCGATGCAGACGCCCCCACCGTCCGTGCTCGACGAACTCGCCTCGATCGTCGATCAGATCATGCCGACGCGTGACGATGGTGCGCTGAACCCGTCGTCCTCGTTCGTCGACGACCTCCGCATGGAGCGACCGGCGCTCAGTGAGCTGGCCCTTGCGATCGAGGAGCGCTTCGGGGTCCACGTCCCGCAGGAGGCGCTGGCGGGGACGGTGGGCGATGTCGTGGCGCTGGTCGAGCGAGAGCTCGCGTCGGACTGAGAGCGAGAGCTCGCGTCGGACTGAGAGCGAGAGCTCGCGTCGGACTGAGAGCGAGAGCTCGCGTCGGACTGAGAGCGAGAGCTCGCGTCGGACTGAGAGCCCGCCGTGTCCGGTCTCGGATCGTTTGTCATGATGGAGGCCGAGCGGCGAGGAGGGCCCTCTTGATGGATCTGAGCAGTGAGTCCGCGGACGGGGTGCGCAACCGTCTCGCGCTCAAGATCGTGCTCGGCCTCGTGGGAGTCGGCGTGGCGCTCGGGCTGATCTTCGGGTTCGCCGGGGCGACCGCGATGCGGGCGCTCGGGTTCAAGTCCGACCCGTCGGCATCGGCACCGGCCCCGACACCGACCGCGGTGAGCGAGAGCCCGTCCGCAGACGAGCCGGACGACCCGTCCCCCACGACCCCACCACCGACCACGGAGTCTCCCGACAAGCCGAAGGAGCCCCGCTTCGAGGCGTCGAGCGACGCTGTCGCCCCCGGCGAGCGGATCGAGTTCAAGGGCCGTGCGCCGGCAATGGGTCCCGGGTCGACCCTCCAGATGCAGCGCCGCGAGAGTCCGGACGGCACGTGGAGCGACTTCCCGGTGACCGCCACGACGCGCAAGGGAGGGACGTTCTCGACCTGGATCGTCACGAGCCGGACGGGGTCGTGGGAGTTCAGGGTGGTCGGCGACGGGTTCACGTCCCCGTCGGCTCGCGTCGAGATCGGCTGACCGCCGACCGTCGGTCACCCGACCTGGTGCAGCCACCTGACCGGAGCGCCGTCACCGGCGTGGCGGAACGCCTCGAGCTCGTCGTCCCAGGGTCGTCCGAGCAGCGTGTCCAGCTCCTCGGACAGGTCCGCCGTCCCGGTCGCGGCACGGAACATCGCCGCCTTGATCCGCTCCTCGTGGACCATGACGTCGCCGTTCACGCCGATCGCCGCATGGAAGACACCGAGCGACGGAGTCGAGGAGTAACGGGTGCCCTCGGTGTGGGCGGTCGGTTCCTCGGTCGCCTCGAAGCGCAGACGCTCCCATCCACGCAAGGCGGAGGCCAGGGTCGCAGCAGTGCCGGCGGGACCTTGCCACGAGAGCTCGCAGCGGTACGTCCCGGGTTCCGCAGGCTGCGGGGTCCAGTGAAGCGCCGCGGGCGCGCCAAGGACGCCGGCGACGGCCCACTCGACGTGCGGGCAGAGCGCCGACGGTGCTGAGTGGACGTACAGGACGCCCAGGGTGGCGTTGCTCATCAGTGCCTCCTGGTTCGAGATCCGCCTTCCCCAACGTCCTCGGACCGAAGCACTTCGCCCTATTGTGCCGTATCCGCGGTCCTCGCACCACGCGCGGTTCGCGCGGCGCCGTCGTGGAAGGATGGGCGGGACCGACGGGCCTGCGTCGCGTGGGCCCGTACGCTCACGACGAGAGGGGCTCTCATGAAGGTCGCCATCGCGGGGGGACACGGCAAGATCGCGCTGCTGCTCACCCGCCGGCTCGCCGACGCCGGCCACGAGGTCGTCGGCCTCATCAGGAAGCCGGAGCACGCGGACGACGTCGTCGCCTCGGGCGGTGAGCCCGTGCTGATCGACCTCGAGAGCGCGAGCGCGACGCAGGTGGCCGAGGCGCTCGGCGGCGCCGATGCCGCAGTCTTCGCCGCCGGGGCGGGGCCGGGGTCCGGCATCGCGCGCAAGTGGTCGGTCGACCGTGACGCCGCGATCCTGCTCTGCGCAGCAGCGCAGCTCACCGGCGCGTACCGGTTCGTCGTCGTCTCGTCGATGGGGGCCGGGCAAGGTGACCCGGGCTCGGACGACGTGTTCCAGGTCTACCTCGCGGCCAAGGGGCAGGCGGACGACGCCGTGCGGGCCAGTGCGCTGGACTGGACGATCGTGCGCCCTGGCGGGCTCACGGATGATCCGGGCACGGGCAAGGTCACCGTCGGCGAGTCGGTCGGGCGGGGTTCCATCCCTCGTGCTGACGTCGCCGAAGTAATCGCTGTGGCGCTCGAGACGCCCGCGACCGTGCGCACGACGTTCGAGGTCGTCAGCGGCGAAGCGCCGATCACGGACGCTCTCGCTGCCCTGACGCCCGGCCCGATCGCCGGCTGAGGGCGAGGCAGGTTCACGCCCGGATCGTCGCGAAGGCGGAGACGACGTACTCGCGGGCGCGCGCCCTGCCGGTGAACGCCACCTTCACCGCGCCCTCGTCGTCACCTGCGGAGACGACGGTGACCTCGTGGCTGACGGCGAGGATCTCGCTCGCGCGCTCCTGCGACGCGAGGTCCTGGAGCCGTTGCGCGACCTCGGCCATCGCCGTCGGGATGCTTGTCGAGGGTGACGAGACGGCGTAGAGGATCGACGTCCCCGGCGTCCCGCTCGGATCGTTCGGCATCATCATCGCGGCTCCTTCGTACGCAGGCTGCCCGGCGAGCTGTCGTCGACAGCGTGGAGGCCGCCGTGTGGGGCGGGTGGGGCTCGAACCCACGACCTGACGGATTATGAGTCCGCTGCTCTGACCAGCTGAGCTACCGCCCCTCGCGGGGCAACAGCCTAGTGGCCGGCCAAAAGCCGGGGGCACGGTGGCCTCACCCCGCCTACGATCGCAGGATGAGCGACCAGCACGAGAATCCTCCCGCCCTCCAGCCGCTGACGGAGGACTGGGATACCGCACTCGCCGTCGTCGCACACCCCGACGACATGGAGTTCGGAGCCGCTGCGGCGGTGGCTCGTTGGACGGCGCAGGGCAAGCGGGTCGTCTACTGCATGGTCACGAGCGGGGAGGCGGGGATCGACGGCATGGAGCCCGAGGTCGCACGGAGGGTTCGCACGGCGGAGCAGATCGAGTCCGCGCGGATCGTCGGGGTCGACACGGTGGAGTTCCTCGGGCTGCCCGACGGGATCCTCGAGTACGGCGTCCCGCTCCGGCGTCTGATTGCGCAGCAGGTGCGGACGCACCGACCCGACATCGTCATCACCGGCAACTTCCATCCCACCTTCCCGAACGGCTTCCTGAACCAGGCTGATCACATCGCCGTCGGTCGCGCGACCGTCGACGCAGTCCGCGACGCCGGCAACCGCTGGGTGTTCCACGATGAGGGCGTCGAGCCGTGGCCGGGCGTCCGCGAGGTGTGGGTCGCCGGCTCGGCCGAGGCCCGTCATGGCGTCGACATCACCGATACCTTCGAGGCGGGCGTGGCCTCGCTGCGCGCGCACCAGGCCTACCTCGACGGGCTCGGGTGGGTCGACTTCGATCCGGCGGTGTTCCTCGGGTCGATGGCCGAGCCGACCGGTGCGCTGATGGGGGTCCGCTACGCGACGTCGTTCGAGGTGCTCTCGCTGACCTTCCCGGAGGACTGAGGCGACGGCCGTTCAAACGAAACGACCCGGCCTGCGGATCTCTCCGCGGGCCGGGCCGTCATCATCCTTGCTCCCCCGACTGGACTCGAACCAGTAACCTGCCGGTTAACAGCCGGCTGCTCTGCCAATTGAGCTACAGGGGAATGCCTTCGAGCGACCGCTAGCCTAGCAAGCACCGCGGACGGACCCCAAACCGGGGTCCTCGCCTTCTCACCTGACCTCGTCGACGCCGTCAGCACCCGCGCGTCCCCGGACCCCGAGATCGTCCTGCACGGAAGCGAGGGCCCGCGCGGCCGCCTCTTGCACCTGGATGTCGTCGGAGGAGAGGCCTTGGTCGAGGACGTACGAGTAGGTGATCGGACCCCGCCGGGCCGGTGAGCGACGCGCGACGACGGTCACGGTGTCCCGGCCGTCGCCCACGCGCTCGTCGGCTCGCGCGATGATGCTCGCGTCGACCCGCTCGCGAGCGAGCTCGACGAGCCGGCCGGAGTCCGCGAACGCGACGACGTCGCGGCGGATCGCCTCACCGGACCCCCACTGGACGGTCACGGTGGCAGCCTCGGCGTCCCACGACAGCGACTCGACCTGCTCCCAGGGCACCCGCACGTGGTCCGCATCCGCTGCCAGGTGAAGCGCGGCGTCGGTGCCCACGTGCCAGCGCTCGGAGACGTCCTGCTGCGCCGCGAGCACGCGCTCGCCCTGCTCCGCCTCGATCGCTCGACGAAGCTGCCTGGGAATCTTGCGTGACGTCGCCATGTGCCCATCCTGGTCCATCAGGGCGCGACGATGCCGACCGCCGGGTGCGCTCTGAGCGTCTGTAGCGCCCGCCGCTCCTGCGCACGGACCACCTCGGGTCCGCAGCCGAGCTCGAGCGCGACGGCCCGGACCGAGCGCGCGCCTCCTCCGTCGATGCCGAAACGACGCTCGACGACCTCGCGCTCCCCTGCAGGCAGCACCGCGAGCGCTTCTCGCACAGCCCAGCGGACGCGTGGGTCGACGCGCTCACCCGGCTCTCCCCCGCACTCGCCGTCGAGAGCGTCGAGCGGCACAGGCGCCGCGTCCGCAGCGAGCAGCCGCTCGACGCGCGTCTCCGGGATGCCGACCCGCGCGGCAACGGCACGTGCCGACGGCGCCCGGCCAGACTCCCGGAGCAGCACCTCGGCGGCATCACGGCACGCGAGCGCCTGAACCTCCGCCTTCGGAGGGAGCCGCACCGCGCGCCGCGCCCCTGCGGCATCGGCGATGTGACGCTTCACCCACGAGGCGGCGTACGTCGAGAAGCGGAAGCCGCGCGCCGGATCGAACCCGTCGACCGCCCGCATGAGACCGACGACGCCCTCCTGAACCAGGTCGGCGAAAGGCACGCCGCACCCGTCGAGCCTGCGCGCGAATGCCACGACCAGCCGCACGTTGGCGAGGACGAGGTGTGCCCTGGCGCCGCTCCCGCGGGCGACCGTCTCCAAGAGGACCACACGCTCGTCGGGGGCCGTGCCGCCGGACTCCAGACGCGCACGCGCCGCGCGGCCCGCGCCGTAGGTCTGAGCGAGCGCGACCTCCTCGTCTGCCGTCAGCAGCGGGACGGCGGTCAGGGCGCGGGCGTACGCGGAGGGTGACGGTGCGGCGGACGGGGGCGAGAACGGCGTGCCGAGTGAGGACATGGCGCCAGTCTGGGCAGCCGCAGGGCTGGTCCGGGGCCCTGCGGGAGCAGGCCTGTGGACACGGTGGGAGCCGCCCCGCGCAGGGGACGACGCGAGTCGGCAGGCGCCGGGCCACGCTCAGAGCAGCGAGCTGCCGATGGCCTTCTCGCGCAGCTGGCGCCTCTGCTGCTCGAGTGCCACGAGGTCACCGAACATGCGGTTGTACTCGGTCGCCGACTCGAGCGGGTTGGTCCGTTGGAGCTTCGACTTCACCGCCGCGATGTGGCGCGTCACCGTGAGCTCCTGCACGCGAGCGACCAACGCATCGACGAGGGTGGCGTCGGGGACTCCGGTAGCCCGGAGAGGGTCGAGCGCGAGGTGGGCGAGCACGCGCTGGACCTCGGGGTCCGCGACGTGTCCGCGGACGCGAGCGCCCCAGCCCTCGTCGGTTCTCGACGGCAGACCCTCAGTGGCGGCGGCCGCCCACACCGCGATGGCGTACGGATGCGTGAAGTCGTCGGCGTCGAGCTCCTCCGCGTACGGCGCGAGCAGGTGCGGGTACTGGACGAGCACCTTCAGGAGCTCGCGCTCGTCGGCGAAGCGGGGCTCACCGAAGCTCGGCACAGGTGCGCGGGCCGACCGCTCGTCGGCCGCGGGCTCCGTCGCCGTCGCGGCTGACGCCGCGGCCGCACTCGGGGCGTGACCGTTCGTCCGGCTCGGAGGCCGGCCGTGGGACCGCGAAGCGGGACGCCGCTTGACGTCGCCGAGCTCGCGGCGCACCTCGTCGATCTCGATGCCGACCGTCGTCGCGATCTCGCGGACGAACTGCTCGACCTTGCCGCGGTCGCGCACGGACGAGACGAGCTCGACAGCGGCGCGCAGTGCGTCGACGCGCTGGTCGGCATGGTCGAGATCGTAGCGGGCGACGACGTTGCGCAGGACGAACCGGTAGAGCGGGATGCGGGAGGCGACCAGCTCACGGACGGCGGCATCACCCTGCTGGAGACGCAGGTCGCACGGGTCGAGACCGTCGGGCTGGACAGCGACGTACGTCTGGGCCACGAACTGCTCGTCCCCGTCGAACGCCCTCATCGCGGCCTTCTGGCCGGCCTCGTCCCCGTCGAACGTGAAGATGACCTCACCACGCATCGCCTCGTGGTCGAGGAGCAGCCGTCGCAGGATCCTGCCGTGCTCGTCACCGAACGCCGTCCCGCAGGTTGCCACTGCGGTGCCGACCCCGGCCTCGTGGCACGCCATCACGTCGGTGTAGCCCTCGACGATGACGGCCTGGCTGGACTGCGAGATCGACTTCCGAGCCAGGTCGACGCCGTACAGGACCTGGCTCTTCTTGTAGAGCGGGGTCTCGGGGGTGTTGAGGTACTTGGCCTCGATGCGGTCGTCGTCGAACAGCCGCCGAGCACCGAAGCCCACGACGTCACCCGACGCGTCGCGGATCGGCCAGATGAGGCGCCCTCGGAAGCGGTCGTACGCGCCGCGGCTGTTGCGCGCGACGAGCCCGGCGGTGACGAGATCCTCCTCGTCGAACCCCCTGCCGACGAGGTGCCGGAACAGCGCCTCGCCGTCGCGCGGCGCGAAGCCGACCCCGAACCGGTCCGCCGTCTCGCGGCCGAACCCCCGCTCGGCGAGGAACTGTCGTCCGGCGAGCGAGCCCGTGCCGCTCGCGAGCTGGTCGACGAAGAACTCCGCTGCGGCGGCGTTCGCCTTGACCAGGCGGCCCCGCTGCGCGAAGTCACGCTGCGGCCCGGCCGGCCCGTCGACGTACGTCAGCGTGATGGCGTACTTGGCGGCCAGGCGCTCGACGGCCTCGCTGAAGCTGATCTGATCGATCTTCTGGAGGAAGGTGAAGACGTCGCCGCCTTCACCACAGCCGAAGCAGTAGTACATCCCGCGGGACGGTGTGACGTTGAACGACGGTGACTTCTCGTCGTGGAAGGGGCACAGGCCCTTGCGGGAGCCGCCGCCGGCGTTGCGGAGCGTGACGTACTGCTCGACCACCTCGTCGATCCGCGCGCGCTCGCGCACTGCTGCGATGTCGTCCTCGCGGATCCGTCCTGCCACGGAGGTGAGTCTACGGTGCGGGTGCGAGCCCGCGGCGCCCGTGCACCGCCCCGTTCACAGGAGGCGCTGTCCCCAGGCACGTGCGGAGTCGTCGGTGAGCGACGCGACCTGGTCCACGACCGCGCGCAGCCGGGCCGCGTCGGTCCCCGCCTCGGCGAAGTCTGCCGCGAACGCGGGCTCGAGCACCTCCGGCCCCTTGCTCGCAGCGACCTCGACCAGTCCACGGACCAGCTCTCGCTGCTCGGCGAGGAGCGAGGCGCGTCCGTCGGCCCGCATCACGTAGTGCGCGGCGACCGCCTTGAGGACGGCGATCTCGAGCCGCGTCTCGTCAGGGACCACCAGGTCGGCGGTGAAGCGGACGAACGGTCGTTCGCCGAACGTCTCCCGGGTCGCGTCTCGCGCGGCAGCGACGAACCGTCCGACGAGCGCACTCGTGAGGCCCTTCAGCGCACCGAGGGAGCGCCTGCTGCCGTCGTACGGGCCCTGGGGCCACCACGGCATGGAGGTCAGCCGGGCATACGCGGCGTCGAGCATCGCGTCGCTCGCGTCGGCGGCGTACCAGTCGCGCACGGTCGCCCAGATCACCGCACGGTCGTCGGGGATGCGCCCGAGCTCGATACCACCGGAGACGACGCCGTCCTCGACGTCGTGGACGCAGTAGGCGATGTCGTCGGCCAGATCCATCACCTGCGCCTCGACGCAGCGGCGCCGAGCGGGTGCCCCCTCGCGCACCCACGAGAACGTGGGGAGGTCGTCGTCGTACACCCCGAACTTGCGGATGACGCGGGGCGAGCCGTCGCCGTGGGCGCCCTCCGGGACGGGGGCGGCTTCGCGGGTCCACGGGTACTTCGTGCAGGCGTCCAGGGTGGCCCGCGTGAGGTTGAGCCCGACGGTACGTCCGTCGGCGTCGAACGTCTTGGCCTCCAGGCGGGTGAGGATGCGGAGGGTCTGCGCGTTGCCCTCGAACCCGCCGCAGGACGCCGCGACCTCGTCGAGCGCACGCTCGCCGTTGTGCCCGAACGGTGGATGGCCGAGATCGTGCGCGAGCGCCGCGGAGTCGACGACATCCGGATCGCAACCAAGCGAGCGGCCGAGCTCGCGGGCGACCTGGGCAACCTCCAGGGAGTGCGTGAGGCGGTTGCGGACGAAGTCGTCCGTGGCCGGTCCGACGACCTGCGTCTTGGACGCCAGCCGACGCAGCGCCGCCGAGTGGACGATCCTGGCGCGGTCGCGCTCGAACTCCGTCCTCCCGGCACGCTTGGGCGGCTCGGAGACGATGCGCTCGCGCGCCGCGGAGTCGTAGAGCTGGCCTACGGAGTCGGGTTCGGTCACGCTCCGAGCCTAGTCCGCAGCGCCCACGTCTTGCGGAGGCTGCAGGATGCCCCTACGCTCCGAAACGCCGTTCCAATCGTGCTCGGGAACGTGTCGGTTCCGGTGTCGTTCCCCATCAACCCACGCTCCAGGGAGACTTCTTTGCAAACCTCATCCAAGCGGCGCGCCCCGCGCCTGCTCGCCGCTCTCGCTGCCTCAGCGGGCGCCGTCGCCGCGCTTCTCGTCGGAGTCGCGCCGCCCGCCTCCGCCGCCGCCTGCTCCGGCTACTCGTCCAGCTCGTCGACGTGCGTCAGCTCGCCGATCACGATCAACGGAGCCTCGTACGACGCCGACTGGTACCTCCCGAGCGGCACCGCCAGCGCGCTCATGCTGGTGGAGCACGGCTTCAGCCGTAGCTGCAAGAACCTCCGGGGCACGAGCAAGGCCATCGCCCAGAAGGGGCTCATGGTGGTCTGCCTCGACGAGGACATGACGGCCGGCAACCCTGCGCTTGCGACCGCCTTCGGCAACGCGCTCGCTGACCGGACGATCGTGCCCCCGAACGGCAAGGCCCTCCCGGTCAAGTACATCGTGGGCGGCCACTCCGCCGGCGGGCAGTTCGCCGCCCTCGTCGGACAGCAGCTGACCACTCGCGGGTACCCGAACCTCAAGGGCGCCATCATGTTCGACCCGGTCGCGGCCGACGGCTTCTCCGCCGCCGTCTCCGCGGTCTCCGCCAACGGGACGCGCCCGGTCCTGAGCATCGCCGCCCGGCCGAGCGTCATCAACCTGTTCAACAACTCGTACGGGGCGCTCAACAGCCTCGCGAACGGATTCGTCGGCATCCAGCTGGTGTGGACGCGCATCACCCTCGGCGTACCGACCGGCGGAAGCTGTCACATCGACAGCGAGGGCGAGGACACCGACGCCATCGGTGTCGCCGGGGCGCTGTGCAACCCCAACTCGACGCAGACCGCACGTCTACGCGACTTCGCCTCCACCTGGGCGAAGGATCTTGCCACCGGCTCCTACACGGCGTCGCACTACTGCACCAACGCCGACGTGATCTCGACCTGTGGCTCGACCGTCAAGGACCTCGTCGATCGCTCGCTGCCCCTGGCCGCACCGATCCGATGACGTGACGTGAGCCCTGCTGCCGGCCTCACCACCGCCCGTTGCGGGGGCGAGGCTGGCAGCGGGGACACGTGAACGACGAGCGGTTCATGAAGGAGTCGCGCCGGATCGGCGTCCCGCACCGCGAGCACGGCTCCCCCTCCCGTCCGTAGACCTCCAGGGACCGCGAGAAGTATCCGCTCTCCCCGTTGACGGCGACGTAGAGCGCATCGAACGACGTGCCGCCCTGCGCCAGCGCGGCGACCATGACCTCACGGACGCCCGCGAGAAGGCGGAGAACCTCGGGGCGCCGCATCGTGTCGGTCGCGCGCGCGTAGTGCATCCGCGCGAGCCACAGCGCCTCGTCCGCATAGATGTTGCCGACCCCCGAGATCAGGGTCTGGTCGAGGAGCGCGCGCTTGATGCCGGTCCTGCGCCTGCGCAGCCGGCGAGAGAACTCGAGCTCGTCGAAGGCGGGATCGAGCGGGTCGCGGGCGATGTGGACGATCTCGGGAGGCAGCTCGGCGCCACCCTCGCTGATCGAGAGGCCGCCGAACATCCGCTGGTCGACGAATCGCAGCTGCATCCCGTCGTCGAGGGTGAAGACCACGCGGAGATGGCGTTCCGTCGGAACCTGCGGCGGCTGGACGAGGAACTGCCCGCTCATCCCGAGGTGCGCGAGGACGGCATCACCGGAGTCGAGCGGGAGCCAGAGGTACTTGCCCCGCCGCGAGGCGCCGGCGAAGCGCTCGCCGGTGAGCCGCAGCGCGAAGTCGGCCGGGCCGGGGAGGTGACGGCGTACCGGGCGCGGGTGGAGCACCTCGACACGGTCGATCAACCGTCCGGCGACGTGATCCACCAGACCGCGCCGGACGACCTCGACCTCGGGCAGCTCGGGCACGGGCGCCGTCGGCTAGGAGCCGGTCCCGGGTGCCGACTCCGCAGCACGGACGACCTCGGCGGCAGGCGCGACCGAGCCGTCTCCACGACCCACCACGTCGACCGTCGCCTTGATCGCGCGCCACGCCGTCTCGGCGACCTGCTGCTCGGCCTCCTTCTTGGAGTGGCCGACACCTTCGCCGTAGACCTGGCCGCCCACCCGCACGTGTGCGGTGAACGTCTTGTCGTGGTCCGGGCCCTCCTCCGAGAGGCGGTACTCGGGCACTCCCAGGGCGTGGTCGGACGAGAGCTCCTGGAGGCTCGTCTTCCAGTCCAGCCCGGCACCCAGCTCGGCGGCACGGGCCATCACCGGGTCGAACAAGCGGTGCACGACCACACCGGCACCGGCGAACCCGTCCTGCAGGTACACGGCGCCGATCAGCGCCTCGACCGTGTCGGAGAGGATCGAGGACTTGTTGCGACCACCGGTCGCCTCCTCGCCTCGACCGAGGCGCAGGTACGCGCCCAGCCCGAGCGTGCGCGCGACGTCTGCGAGCGCGCGTGCGTTGACGACCGCGGCCCGCAGCTTGGCGAGGCGGCCTTCAGGCAGGTCGGGATGAGCGTTGTAGAGCGTGTCCGTGACGACGAGGCCGAGCACGGCGTCCCCGAGGAACTCGAGGCGCTCGTTGTTGGGGATCCCACCGTTCTCGTACGCGTACGAGCGGTGGGTCAGGGCCTGGGTCAGCAGACCCGGTTCGAGGCCGGGTACGCCGAGCCGCGCGAGCAGCTCGGCGTTCGAGGCCGCGTCAGCGTCGTCGACGACGTCGGACACCGGCTGCCTGCTCAGAGAACCTGACGCAGCTCGCCGCGGGTGCCGTACTGGCCGCACTCCGGGCAAGCGCGGTGCGGCAGGTGCTTGGCGCGGCACGCGGGGTTGGCGCAGATCACGAGCTGCGGCGCGGCAGCCTTCCACTGCGAGCGACGGTGGCGGGTGTTGCTGCGCGACATCTTGCGCTTCGGAACTGCCACTTCTACTTCTCCTCGTCTGGACCGGATCCGGGCCCGGTCGCGTCCGAACCGCCCGCGGGGCGGTCGTTGCCTTCGTACATCTGGCTGAGCGCCGACCACCGTGGGTCGACGGCCTCGCCGTGTGTGTGCTCTGGGTCGTCCGCGAGCCGCACCCCACACTCGGGGCACAGTCCCGGGCAGTCCGGAACACACAACGGGTTATGCGGAAGTGCCAGCACGACCGCGTCCCGCAGGACAGGCTCGAGGTTGAGCAGGTCTCCCTCGAGCCGAGGGCTGTCGTCGTCCTCGTCGCCTTCGTAGACGTACAGCTCCTGAAGGTCGACGGTCATCTCGTCGTCGATCTCCCGGAGGCAGCGTACGCACTCACCGGACGTGTGCACCGAGGCGGTCCCCGTGACGAGGATCCCTTCCATGACCGACTCGAGCCGGAGCTCGAGATCGATGTCACTTCCCTCGGGCACACCGAGCATGTCGACACCCATCCCCGCCGGCGCCTTCTCGGAGAGCGTCAGCTCACGCTGCGTTCCGGGTCGGCGTGCGATCTCGTGGGTGTCGAGAACGAACGGCGCCCGGGAGTCGAGCGTGGTCACACGTACTCCTTAGAGGCATGGCGAGGTTCGGCCCAGTTTCAGGCCATGGACCAGGATACCGAACGTACCCACGCGGAGGCGAACTGCGGTCCCCGTCAGCTCGCGAGCTTCTCCTTGAGGGCGGCCAGGACGAGCGGGGGGACGTGCTCGGAGACGTCTCCGCCGTGCCGCGCCACCTCCTTGACGAGGCTCGAGGCCAGGTAGGAGTAGGCCGGACTCGTGGGCATGAACAGGGTGTCCACGTGGGCGAGCGTCGAGTTCATCTGGGCCATCTGGAGCTCGTAGTCGAAGTCCGAGACGGCCCGGAGCCCTTTCACGATCGCCGAGACGTCGTGGGCCGTGCAGAAGTCGACCAGCAGTCCCGAGAACGTCATCACGCGCACGTTCGGGAGGTCGGCGAGAACGCCCTCGAGGAGCCCCACACGCTCCTCGGTGTTGAACATCACCCGCTTGGAGTCGTTGACGCCCACCGCGACGACGACCTCGTCGAAGAGCCGCGCTGTGCGCGAGATGATGTCGACGTGCCCGAGGGTCACGGGATCGAACGAACCCGGACAGGCGGCCCTAGTCATGCGGCCGACCGTACCAAAGCGTCGTCTCGCCGTACCGGCGGTCCTGGAGCGGCTCCACGCCCGCCGGCCACACGAACGCGCCGTCCCGGGTCGACCGCTCGACGACGACCACGCCGTCGCTCCCCCACCACTGCGGACCGGTCACGACCTCGAGCACGCCGCTGACCTCGTCGTTCGGTACGTCGTACGGAGGGTCGAGGACGATCAGGTCGTACGGCGCGCGTGGCGGCGTCCGGAGGAACGACCGGACCTTCTCGGCGACGATGTCGACCTGCGCGTCGACACCGAGCTCGCGCGCGTTGCGTCGGATCACGTTCGCCGTGCGCCGGTCCGCCTCCACGAGCGTCGCGTGGACGGCACCACGCGACACCGCCTCCAGACCGAGCGCACCCGAGCCGGCGTACAGGTCGAGCACGCGCACACCGTCGAGGCCGCCGAGGCGTGTCTCCAGCGCCGAGAACATCGCCTCGCGCACCCGCTCGGAGGTCGGGCGGGTCGCCGAGCCGGACGGGGTCGCCAACCGTCGGCCGCCGAGCGCGCCCGCGATGATCCGTGTCACGTCGTCTCTTTCGTCGGTCGGGGTGTCGGCGCCAAGGTTACGGACACCGGCCGGCGCGGGCACGGGTCACGTCTTCTCCAGGTAGTCGGCCTGGGCGGTGTCCTCGAGCTCGCGCACGGCCGCGGCGAGGGCGGGATGGGCGCCGAGCGTCGGATCGGCCTCGACGACCGCAGCGGCTTCCTCGCGCGCGGCGACGATGACGGCCTCGTCCCGGACGACCGACAGGAGCCGGAGGCTGGAGCGGACACCGGACTGACGCACGCCGAGCACGTCGCCCTCGCGTCGCATCTCCACGTCGAGCCGTGACAGCGCGAAGCCGTCGGCGGTCGCTGCGACCGCGTCGAGGCGCTCTCGCGCCGTGCTGCCCGCCGGGGCACCGGTCATGAGCAGGCAGAGTCCGGCGTGCGCGCCACGCCCGACGCGGCCACGCAGCTGGTGGAGCTGCGAGACGCCGAAGCGGTCGGCATCCATGATCACCATCGCCGTCGCGTTGGGCACGTCGACACCGACCTCGATCACGGTCGTCGCGACCAGCACGTCGATCTCACCGGCGGAGAACGCCCGCATCACCGCGTCCTTCTCCTCCGAGGGCAGCCGGCCGTGCAGCAGCCCGACCTGCAGTCCCGCCAGCGGTCCGCCACGCAGCAGCTCGTGCAGGGCGACGACCGAGGTCAGCGGGCGGGTCTCGGCGTCCTCGTCGGCCGGCGGGGCCTCGTCGGCCTCCTCACCGGCGTCGTCGTCACCGATCCGTGGACACACCACGTACGCCTGCCTGCCCTGGGAGACCTCCTCGCGGATCCGCTCCCACGTCCGGTCGAGCCAGGCCGGCTTCTCGGCGGCCGGCACGACGGTCGACTGGATCGGCTGCCGTCCGCGCGGCAGCTCACGCAGCGTCGAGGTGTCGAGGTCGCCGAAGACCGTCATGGCCACGGTGCGTGGGATCGGCGTCGCCGTCATCACGAGCAGGTGCGGCGCGTCTGCGGCCTTCGCCGTCAGCGCGGCACGCTGCTCGACGCCGAAGCGGTGCTGCTCGTCGACGACGACCAGGCCCAGCTCGGCGAACCCGACCCGGTCCTCGAGCAGCGCGTGAGTCCCCACGACGATCCCGGCCTCGCCCGTCTGCGCGTCGAGCAGCGCCTCCTGACGTGCCTTCTTGCCCATCGAGCCCGTGAGGAGGCGGACGCGGGTGGCCGCCTCCGCGCCACCGAGCATGCCCGCCTCGGCCATCGGCCCCAGCATCGCGACCATCGACCGGTAGTGCTGCTGGGCGAGCACCTCGGTCGGCGCGAGGAGTGCGGCCTGCCCTCCGCTGTCGACGACCTGCAGCATCGCGAGCAGCGCGACGACCGTCTTGCCCGAGCCGACCTCCCCTTGCAGCAGGCGCTGCATCGGCTGGTCACGTGCGAGGTCGGCGGCGATCTGCGCGACAACCTCCTCCTGCCCCGTCGTCAGCGAGAACGGGAGCTGGGCCTCGAACCGGTCGCGGAGCCCGTCGGGGACGTACGGGCGTCGGGTGGCTGGCGCCGTCGCGACGGCATGACGACGTACGGCGAGCGTCGTCTGGAGGACGAACGCCTCCTCGAACCGCAGGCGCCGGCGCGCCTCCTCGTGGTCGGCGGTCTCGCGCGGGCGGTGGATGCCGCGATAGGCGGTCGTCAGGTCGACGAGACCACGCTCGCGCCGCAACGGCTCGGGCAGCGGGTCCGCGACCTCGTCGAGCGCGTCGAGGACGAGAGCGAGAGAGCGCTCGACCGTCCACGACGACACGGCCTGTGTCGCCGGGTAGATCGGGAGGATCTGGCTCGCGTACTCCTCGGCCTGGTCGCGCGCCTCGTCCTCCGACTCCGCCTGCCGCACCTCTGGGTGCAGGAGCTGCTTGCGTCCGCGGAACGCGTTGACCTTGCCGGCGAACATCCCCAGGGTGCCCGGTCGCAGCCTCTTGGCGATCCACGGCTGACGGAAGAACGTGAGCACCAGCTCGCCAGTGCCGTCGGTGACGACGACCTCGGTCCGGACGTTCGTGCCGCCGGCCCGACCGCCTCCCTTCGGCCGGAACGGGTACTCCTTGACGTGGTCGACCCGCGCCAGCACGGTCACGTGCTCGTCCAGCCGGAGCTCGGAGAGGTCCGTGAGCGTGCCACGCTCGGCGTACCGGCGCGGGTAGTGGCGCAGCAGGTCGCCCACCGTGACGATGCCGAAGCTGCGGTCGAACGCCTTGGCCGTCTTGTCACCGACGACGTTCGCCAGCTTGGTCTGCGGCGTCACCGCCACCGCCCACCTCCTGCCGTCGTCACGGCTACTCGACCGCCAGGAGCAGCGGGTACCGGGTCTGACCCCCGTCGTACACGATCAGCTCCACGTCGGGTCGCCGAGCGCGCAGCCAGCGCTCCAGGCTCGGCACGACCTCGTCGTCGAGCCCGTCACCGGTGACCAGCGTGACCAGCTCGGCGCTCCCCGAGACCAGGCGGTCGAGCACCAGCCGCGCGACGTCGGCCTGCTCGTGACCGATGATCGAGAACTCGGCGTCGACGACACCGAGCACGTCGCCGACGAGACAGGGACCCGCCATCGTCATCCCGGACTCCGTCGCCACGGTGATCGCGCCGTGCTGGGTGCCCCGCGCTGCGCTGGTCATCGCGACGACGTCGTCGTCGAACGGGTGGGACGGGTCGTGGACGGCGACCGCCGCCAGGCCCTGCACCTGCGTCCACGACGGGATGACGGTCGCGTGGACGCCCGCCTCGCGCGCCTGGGCCGCCGCGGCATCACAGACCACCCGGAAGTCGCGGCTGTTGGGAAGCACGACCACGTCGTCGGCGCCGCAGTCGAGAATGGTGTCGAGCACGGCGCTGACGGCCAGCGGTTCCCCGACCGACGTGGAGACCACGACGGCGCCGGCCTCGCTGAAGAGGGACGCCAGGCCCGCTCCCGCCGCCACCGCCACGACCGCTCGCGTGCCGTCGGTGCTCGCCTGGGCCCGCGCCATCTCCGCGAAGTGGGTGACCGAGATCCGGTACGGGCGCCCGGCGTCGATCCCGGCCTCGATCGCCGCTCCGACGTCGTCGACGTGCACGTGGACGTTCCAGAGGCGCTCACCTCCGACGACGACGAGCGAGTCGCCGAGCGGGTCGAGGCGCTCACGCAGCGACGGGATCACCGCGTCGTCGGCCTCGAGCAGGTACATCACCTCGTACGAAGGACCGTCGGGCTGGAGACCGTGCACCTCGTCGCGCGGAAGTGGTGGCGCGACGACGACCGGCTCGGGGGCCGGCACGAAGCGGCCGGTGATCAACCGCTCGGTCGTGTCGAGCACCACGACGAGCGCACGACCTCCCGCGTCGACGACTCCCGCCTGGGCAAGGCGGTCGAGCTGCTCAGGAGTGTGGACGAGCGCGTCGCGCGCCGCCGCTGCGGTCGCCCGGACCAGCTCGGCCAGGTCGGCGCCGCGTCCGACCGCCTCCTGTCCCGCCTCGGCCGCCCTGCAGGCGACCGTGAGGATCGTCCCCTCCACGGGGTGACCGACAGCCGCGTACGCCGCCTTCGCGGCAGCGCTCATCGCGTCGGCGACCCGCGCGACGTCGACCGGGTCCTCGTCCCCCTCGGCGACCAGCGGGAGCGACGCGCGCAGGAGCTGCGCCATGATGACGCCCGAGTTGCCGCGCGCTCCCAGCAGGACCGCGTCGACGTACTCCTTGACGATCGAGGCGAGGGGCACGCCGGCTGCCGGAGGGCTGATCGCCTGGAGCGCCGACTCGAAGGTGACGTAGACGTTCGTCCCCGTGTCACCGTCGGGCACGGGGAAGACGTTGAGCGCGTCGATCTCCGCGCGGGCGGCGCCGAGGGCTTCGGTGCAGGCCTGCGCCCAGGTGGCGAAGGACTCCGGGGAGACGCGCGTCGTCATGGTTTGAGAGACTATCCCCGGGCACCCTCGTACCGGGAGCGACGAGGCCGATTGGCTTCGCCCTTGGGCGATCGGATAGCCTTGTCCTTTGGTATCCCCCCTCGATCTCAACCGGGAGTGTTTCGCTGTGGCTGCAGTCTGCGACGTGTGCGGCAAGAAGCCGGGTTTCGGCAACAACAAGCCTTGGTCGCGCAAGCGCACGCGCCGTCGGTTCGACCCCAACATCCAGCGGGTCCGTGCGGTCGTCGGCGCGACGCCGAAGCGTATGAACGTGTGCACCTCGTGCCTCAAGGCCGGCAAGGTCAGCCGCTGAGCTGACGCCGGTCGGTCATCCTCGCGATGACCTCCGCCGCACGAATGCGTGTCCGAGGCGGGCAGCACCCACGGGTGCGGCCCGCCTCTTTCGCGTGCCCTCGCCGCTCGCTCTCCACTCGTACCGGAGATACCAGGCCAGCATCAAAAGCGCCACGGCGACGTAGAACGAGTGCAGCACCCAGACCGGGCCCGCCGGGAGGCTGAACACGTACCACGAGTGGACGGCGTTCCCGATGTTGCTCAGCCCGAGGTTGCCCAGGCTGTAGGAGCTCAGGTCCTTCGTCCGCCCCGCCTTCACGATCATCGGCAGCGTGCTCAGGGCGAAGATGGCGGTAGACAAGCTCCCCGCGACGACGGGCGCGTCGAACCCCATGTGCTCGGCCTCCGGTTCGCCGTCAGTCCGGCGAGACGTTCTGGTTGAGCCGGAAGAGGTTGTCCGGGTCGTAGCGCCGCTTGACCTCGACGAGACGCTCGTAGTTCCCGCGATAGGCCGACCGGACGCGCTCCTCCCCCTCGTCCATCATCATGTTCACGTAGCCGCCCCCGGCCGAGGTCGGGTGCAGGTCCTCCCAGTAGTCCCGTGCCCAGGCGGTCACCACCCCCAGGTCGGCGGGATCCGGGGAGATGCCGGCGATGACTCCGTTCCAGCCGCCGTGGCGGTACGCGAACGCGGTCGCGTCCTCCGGCACGCGGGCGGCAGCGCCGCTGATCGGGTACAGGTGCATCGTCGACAGGGGTGTCGGGATGCTCTCCCCGTACCGGCGGTGAACGGCGATGGCGGCATCGGGGATCTCCTCGAAGAAGTCGGCCTTCCAGTACCACTGCAGGCCGGCGGGCAGGAGACCGTCGAACGCGGACTGGAGGACGGCGTACGGCATCGGCTGGAGCCCCGTCAGCAGCGGTGCCCCGAACTCGACAACGGGTGCCAGCACCTCGTCCGCCCGGTCGCGCGGTCCTGAGTAGCACCACACGAGCCCGCACACCTTGCGAGCCCACATCTCCTCGGGGAAGGGTGCTGCGGACGGAACCTCCATGACCGCGATCCACCCGTTGAGCTCGTCCGGCAGACCGGGCACCAGGTCGCGGTACCACCGGAAGACCTCCTCGGTGTCGTCGATGTCGTAGAGCACGGGTCCGCCGACGATCTCACCCGACTCTCCCACCGGGTGGCAGGCGAACGTGAACGACGTGACCACGCCGAAGTTGCCGCCACCACCCCGCAGCGCCCAGAACAGATCGGGGTGGCTGGACGCGCTCGCTGTGACGAAGGTGCCGTCGGCGAGCACCACGTCGGCGGAGAGCAGATTGTCCACCGTCAGGCCGAAGTGCCGCGTCAGGTAGCCGGTGCCCCCACCGAGGGTCAGGCCGGCGACCCCCGTCGTGGACACGAACCCCGACGGCGTCGCCATCCCGAACGCTCCAGTGGCGTGGTCGACGTCACCCCACGTGCAGCCGGCGTCGACCCGTACGGTGCCGGCCTCGGGGTCGACACTCGTGGAGCGCCGGTCCCGGAAGTCGATCACGAGGGCACCGTCGCCGACGCTGAAACCGGCACCGTGGTGGCCACCGCCTCGGACGGCGACGGGCATCCGACGGCGGCGGGCGACGTCGACGCAGCTGATCACGTCGGCCACGTCGGCGACACGGACGACGACCGCGGGATGCCGGTCGACGGCGCCGTTGTAGACCTTCCTCGCGTCGTCGTAGCCCGGATCGGAGGGACCGACCAACGGCCCGCGCACGATCGGGCGGAGCTCCTCGAGGACGGTGTCCTGGGTGGTTTCGACGGTAGACATGGCGTGCTCCTTCTGTGGGTCCACGATGGTGGGAGAATCTGTCTTTGACGCTAGGCAGCAGCGCAGCCGCGCAGGAATGCCCAGGACGCCGGGGGTCTTGTCCGTCCATCCGGGCGGGCGCTCGATCCTCGCCGTACGTCCAGGACCGCTGCCCGAGCGTCCGGGAGGTGTGCGATGGATGTTCTGTCCGACGTCCTGCTCGCGGTGCGTCTGACCGGAGCGGTGTACTTCGACATCGATGCGCGTTCACCGTTCGTCGCCCAGAGTCCTCCGACCGACGTGATCGCCGCCAAGGTCGCCGGGGACGCCGAGCACCTGATCGCGTTCCACGTGCTCACGTCCGGCTCCTGCTGGGTCGAGGCCGTCGACGAGCCGGAGCCTGCGGAGCTGATGCGCGCCGGCGAGATGGTGATCTTCTCCTCCGGCGAGGCGAACATCCTCTCGTCCGAGCCGGGCATGCGAGGACAACCCGATCTGTCGCGCTACTACCGCCCGGTGGGCGAGGCCCTGCCGTTCGTGATCGACATCAACGGTGACGCGCACGCCGACCGGTGCCGGATCGTGTGCGGCTACCTCGCCTGCGACCGGGGCCCGTTCAACCCGTTGCTGGAGTCGTTGCCCAGGATGGTCCACGCCCCGGTGTCCGGCCGCAGCTGGGGATGGATGACCAGCCTGCTCGACGCGGCGCTCGCGGCGAGCGACGAGCGCGACGCAGGGCAGGAGGCGATGCTGGCGAAGCTCTCCGAGCTGATGTTCCTCGAGGCGCTCCGCACCCACATCGACGGGTTGCCTCCCGACACACGCAGCTGGGTGGCCGGTCTGCGCGACCGCGAGGTCGGCTCGGCGTTGCGACTGATGCACGGACGGTTCGCCGAGCCGTGGACCCTCGAGCAGCTGGCGCGAGAGATCGGCATCTCCCGCTCGTCACTGGCGGAGCGCTTCACCTCCTACGTCGGCGTCCCGCCCATGACGTACCTCGCGCGTTGGCGGCTCCAGCTCGCCGCGCGCCTCCTGCAGAGCGGGTCGCTCAGCGTCGCCCAGGCGGCCGCGACGGTCGGCTACCAGTCGGAGTCGGCGTTCAACCGGGCGTTCAAGCGGCAGGTCGGAGCGGCACCGGGAACCTGGCGGCGTAGGGAGCTGGCACCCGCTCCCCCGCAGGAGGGCGGAGGACCGAGTGAGCCGTGACCCTGCGTCGCGAGGAGTCAGCGGTAGTGCTCGTGCCCTGCAGGGCCGTCCCACGCCACGCCGTCCACGGTGACCTCCCCCTCGCCCTCCACGACCCGCCCGACGACGCTCCAGCCCTCCGGCGCGCCGCGGTCGGCAGGGAAGGTCGCTGCGAGGGTGTGGTCGTCTCCGCCGGTCAGCAGGAACGTCCTCGGGTCGGCGTTGGTCGCTGCGGCCACGTCGGCGATCGGCTCGGGCACGACGAAGGCGTCCGCGTCGAGGTCGATCCCGACGCTGCTCTCCTCGGCGATGTGCGCGAGGTCCGCGAGCAGTCCGTCGCTCACGTCGATCATCGCTGTCGCGCCTTCGCGAGCACCGCGAGGGCCTTCCTCGTACGGGGGCTCGGGGCGGCGGTAGGCCTCGACGAGCACACGCGGCGATCGGAAGCCGCGCCCCAGCACGTGAAGCCCGGCGCCGGCCCAGCCGAGACGTCCGGTGATCGCCACCACGTCGCCGACGCGTGCCCCCGACCGCAGCACCGGCTCCTGGTCGGTCTCGCCGACGACCGTGATGGAGACGACGACGCCGTCCGCTGCGGTGACGTCACCACCGACGACCTCGGCCCCGACGAGCGCCGCCTCGTCCACGATCCCGCGCGTCAGGTCCTCCGCCCATCGCGCCGGCAGGTCGGCAGGCGCGGCGAAACCGACCGTCAGCGCCGTCGCCACGCCTCCCATCGCCATCACGTCCGCGAGGTTGGCGGCGGCCGCTCGGCGACCGACGTCGTACGCCTCGGCCCAGTCGCGGCGGAAGTGGCGCCCCTCGACGAGCACGTCGGTGGAGATGAGGATCCGGCCGGAGGCGACGGTGACGTACGCGCAGTCGTCACCGGGTCCGACGAGGACGCGGTCGGAGTGCTCCTGCGGGGCGACACGGCCGATCAGGCCGAACTCTCCGACGTCGCCGACGGTCAGGTCGGGGTCGTTCCGTCCGTGGATGCCCGCTGAGGTCGTCATGCCCCCATCCTGCGCCATCGTCCACGGGCGACCGTAGAACCCCGCCGGAGTGCCGCCGTCGCCACTTCGCCATCTCGGCGTCGCGATCCTGTAGCGTGACCAGGCGGTGACCGGTTCGACGAGCACGGAGGATCCACAACATGGTGGTTCAGGCCTACATCCTGGTCCAGACCGAGGTCGGCAAGGCCGCTGAGGTCGCGACGGCGATCGCCGAGGTCAAGGGCGTGACCCTCGCCGAGGACGTCACCGGTCCGTACGACGTGATCGTGCGCGCGGAGGCCAAGCACGTCGACGAGCTCGGCGAGATGGTCGTCGCGCAGATCCAGCGGATCGACGGCATCACCCGGACGCTGACGTGTCCCGTCGTCCACCTCTGACGCTGCTCCCCCGTACGGCCTGCCTCGTCGGTGCGGCCCTCCTCGTGGCGGGCTGCGCGGACACGGTCGCCGTCGACCCGCCCGACGCGACGCCGGAGGACGTCTCCGCGCTGTGCGCCGACGTGCTCGACGACGCTCCAGGAACCGTGGCGGGCCAGGAGGCCGTGCGCGTGGCACCGGCGGGCTCGGGGCGCGCCTGGGGCAGCCCGGCCATCGTCATGCGGTGCGGCGTGGACAAGCCTGCCGGTCTGGAGCCGACGTCGCGGTGCGACGTCGTCGACGAGGTCGGATGGTTCACGCAGGAGAACGCCGACGTCTACGTCTTCACGACGATCGGCCGCCGGGCGTACATCGAGGTGACGGTGCCCCGGACGTACGACCCGCCCTCGGACGCGCTCAGCGATCTCGCGGAGCTCGTCCAGAAGCACGACCCGGTCGTCACGCCCTGCGTGTGACGACCGACGACCGGTCGGTCAGCGCAGGCCGGTCGGTCGGGCCAGCGCGTGCGCCAGAAGGCGCTCGACCAGCTCGGCGTAGCCGACGCCCGCGGCCTGCCACACCTGAGGGAACATCGAGTACGGGGTGAACCCCGGCATCGTGTTGACCTCGTTGAGGTAGAGCGTGTCGTCGACCATGAAGAAGTCGACACGTGCCAGACCCTCGCACCCGAGCGCGTCGAACGCACGGATCGCCTTGCCGTGGACGCGCTGGACGTCGGAGTCGTCAAGCGGAGCGGGAATGAGGTTCTTGGAGGTGCCGTCGACGTACTTCGCAGCGAAGTCGTAGAACTCGTGCCCGGCACCGTGGTCGACCGCGATCTCGCCGGGCGGGCTCACCCGGGTCGACCCGTCCGGATCTTGGAGCACGCCGCACTCGATCTCGCGCGCCTCGACCGCCGACTCCACGATCACCTTCGGGTCGAACTCCTGGGCGAGCGCGATCGCCTTCGCGAGAGCGTGGTCGTCCTCGACAAGGGTGCCACCCATGCTCGAGCCGGCGCGGGCAGGCTTCACGAAGACGGGATAGTGCAGCGACGCCACCGACTCGCGGACCGCCGCCGGGTCGTCGGCCCACTCCGCCGCGTGGACGACCGTGTACGGCAGCTGCGGAAGTCCGGCCGTGGCGAAGACGACCTTGGCGACGGCCTTGTCCATCGCCACCGCGCTGGCGAGCACGCCGGATCCCACGTAGCGCAGACCCGCCATCTCGAACAGACCCTGGATCGTCCCGTCCTCGCCCCACGGCCCGTGGAGCAGGGGGAACGCGACGTCCACCTCGGCAACCACCTGGACGGACCCGTCGCTGGACTCGCTGAGCAGCCGGGACGCAGCGAGCGAGACAGGCGTGCCGGACTCGTCCACGACGGGCAGCGCACCCGGCGCACTCTCCGGGCCGTGCTCCTGGAGGAGCCAGCGCCCGTCGCGCGTGATGCCGACCGCGACGACGTCGTAGCGATCGCGGTCGACGACCGCGAGCACCTCTCGCGCCGTCATGCAGGAGACCTCGTGCTCGCTCGAGCGTCCCCCGAAGACGAGCAGGACGCAGGGGCGCCTGTCGCGGGGGACGGAGCTGGACGTTGCGGGATCGTGCAGCCTGGGATCACTCATCGGGGCGACCCTATCGTGAGGGGCGACAATGGTCGGCATGGCTCGCTCTGACCGCCCGCAGCACCTGTTCTCGTCCCTCTCCTCCGAGACGCTCGCCGTCGTCGCGGGGCGGCCCGAACGGACGCCCGACTCCCCTCTCAACGTTCCCATCACCCCAGCCAGCACGTACGTCGCCGGAGGCTCGCTGGAGTACGGCCGCTACGGCAACCCGACGTGGGAGGCGTTCGAGGACGTCATGGGTGCGCTCGAGGGCGGGCGGGCCGTCATGTACGCCTCCGGGCTGGCCGCCGCCGCGGCGACGCTCTCGCTCGTTCCCGAGGGCGGCGCGGTGGTCGTGCCGCGGCATGCCTACAACGGCACGGTGGGACTGATGCAGGACGCCGCACGGCGCGGGCGCCTCGAGGTGCGCGAGGTCGACGTGAGCCGCCCGAACGCACTGGTCGACGCCGCCGAAGGTGCCGCGATGGTCTGGATCGAGTCGCCGACGAACCCGGCGCTCGAGGTCGTCGACATCGCCGAGACGGCGGCAGCGGCACGGACCCGAGGCGCGCTGGTCGTCGTCGACAACACGTTCGCGACGCCCCTGGTCCAGCAGCCGCTCGCGCTCGGCGCCGACGTGGTCGTCCACTCGGCGACGAAGCTCCTCGCCGGGCACAGCGACGCTCTTGCCGGCGTGGCCGTCGTCGCCGACGACCCGACGTACGAGCTGCTCGAGGCGTACCGGCGCCTGCACGGCGCCACTCCCGGCGCGCTCGAGGCGTACCTCGCGACCCGCGGCCTCCGGACGCTGGCCGTGCGGTTCGAGCGCGCTCAGGACAACGCCCGGCGTCTCGCGGAGCACCTCGAGCGTCACGAGGACGTCGCCGTCGTGCGCTACCCGGGGTTCGGCACCGTGCTGACCTTCGAGCCGAAGGGTGGCGCCACAGCGGCCCACCGGGTCACCACGGCGAGCGAGCTCGTGGTGTGCGCGACGAGCCTCGGCGGCGTCGAGACCAGCTGGGAGCGCCGGAGGCGCTGGGCCGGTGAGCCCGTGACCGTGCCGGATGCGCTGATCCGGGTCTCGGTCGGCATCGAGGGATTCACCGACCTGTGGACCGATGTCGCGCAGGCGCTGACCCGCGGCTGATCCGCGGTGCCAGAGCCGTGCCGCCTAGCGGACCTCGGGCTTGGGCGTCCGCGAGACCAGTGCTGCCACGAGCTCCTTGGGCGTCGTCTCGCCACGGATGAGTGCGGCGACCTGCTCCACGATCGGCATGTCGACACCGTGGAACTCGGCGAGCTCGGAGACCGAGTCGCTGGACTTCACGCCCTCGGCGACCTGACGGGTGGACGCGACGATCTCGTCGATGCTCATGCCCCGGCCCAGCTTCTCGCCGAAGGTCCGGTTGCGTGACAGCGGCGAGCTGCAGGTCGCGACGAGGTCGCCCATGCCGGCCAGACCCATCATCGTCATGGGGTCGGCGCCCATCGCCATCCCGAGACGTCCGGTCTCGGCCAGACCACGGGTGATGACGGACGCCTTGGCGTTGTCGCCGTACCCGAGACCGTCGGCGACGCCGACCGCGAGCGCGATGACGTTCTTCGTCGTCCCGGCCAGCTCGCAGCCGACGACGTCGGTGTTGGTGTACGGGCGGAAGGTCGGGCTGTGGCACCACCCTTGGAGGCGGGTGGCCACGGCCTCGTCGACGCAGGCCACCACCGCGGCGGCGGGCTCACGCTGGGCGATCTCCCGCGCGAGGTTCGGGCCGGTGACGACCGCGATCCTCTCGGGACCGGCACCGGTGACCTCGGCGATGACCTCGCTCATCCGCAGGTGCGTGCCGAGCTCGACGCCCTTCATCAGGCTGACGATGACGGCGTCGGACGGGATGTGCCGCGCCCACTCCTGGAGATTGGCACGCAGCTGCTGCGACGGAACCGCGAGGACGACGATCTCGGCGCCGGAGAGCACGACCTCCGGGTCGTGGCTGGCCTTGATCGTCTCGGGAAGCAGGATGCCTGGAAGGTAGTCCGGGTTCTCGCGGGCCTGGTTGATGGACTCGCAGACCTCGGTCCGGCGACCCCACATGTGCACGTCGTTGCCGGCATCGGCCAGGACCAACGAGAACGCGGTCCCCCAGGAACCGGCTCCGAGCACTGCGGTCTTCGGCATAGGTCACTTCTCCTTCACAGGTGCGGTCTGGCGACGTGGACGTGGGCGCTGGCGCACGCGAGGGTCGTCGAGCGACATACGACTCTCCGGTGCGGGGACGCCCCTGATCTTGGCCAGCTCCTCGGTCACCGCGTCCATGATGTGTTCGGTGGCCGTGGCGAGGATAGCGGCAGTGACCTCGCGCCCGCGAAGGTCCTCCAGGTCTACGGGTGGTCCGGCCGAGACGACCATCGTCTGGCGCGGGAACAGCCGGGGCACCTTGGTGTACGGCTCGAGGAACATGTTGGGTCCCCACTGGGCGATCGGGATCACCGGGCACCCGGTGTCGAGCGCCACCCGGGCCGCGCCCGTCTTGCCTGACATCGGCCACTCGTCCGGGTCGCGGGTGATAGTGCCCTCCGGGTAGAAGATGACGCCCTCACCGTCGAGCACGGCCTGCTTGGCCGCCGTGTAGGCGTCCGACGCGTGGTCCGTGCCGCGGTAGACCGGGATCTGGCCGGTCGCGCGGAGGAGCCTCCCGGCCACGGGCAGGTCCAGGATCGTGGCCTTGGCGAGGTAGCGGGGCGGCACGCCGTTGTCGTACAGGAAGTGGGCCAGCATCACGGGGTCCGAGTGCGAGACGTGGTTGGCGGCCACGACGAAACCCTCGTGGGCAGGGAGGTGCTCGGCGCCACGCCAGTCGCGCTTCACCATCACCGTCACGGGGGCCCGCAGCGTCCCCACGATGGACCTCAGCACCATCCCCGGCTCACGCCGGTCTGCGGACGGGGCAGGACTCTCCATCTCGCCGAGCGTAGTTCATGCAGACCTGGCGCCGGGGGTGTCGAAGGCAGGATGCGGCAAGATCGTTCCGTGAGGCGAACCTGGTCGGTGGTCGTCCCCGTGAAGGACTCGACGGTGGGCAAGTCGCGGCTCTCCGCGTACGCCGACGCGCGCCCCGCCCTGGCTCGGGCGCTCGCTCTCGACACCTTGGCTGCCGTCGCTGCCTGCCGCGTCGTCGGCACGGTCGTCGTCGTCACCTCCGACGACACGATCGCCACGTACACCTCCCGCGTCACCCGGCACCTCGTCGTGCCCGATCCCGGAGGCGGGCTCGACGCCGCCATCGTGGCGGGCCTCGCGACGCTCCAGAGCAGCAGCGGACCTGTCGCCGTCCTCACCGCGGACCTGCCCGCGCTCACTGCCGCCGAGCTCGAGGATGCCCTCGTCCTCGCCGAAGCCCACCCTCTCGCGGTCGTCCCTGACGCCGACGGCACCGGGACGACGCTGCTCGCCGCGACCGACGTGGAGCTGCTCGAGCCCCGGTTCGGGGTCGACTCCCTCGCTGCGCACCTCGCGCAGGATGCGGCGTCGCTCCCCGCCGGCCCAGGCTTGCGGCGTGACACCGACCTGCCCGAGCACCTCGACGTCCTGGGTCCCTCTCTCGGGCCGCGGACGAGGGACGTCCTCGCTCGCCTCAGGGTACGGTGACGTCCATGCAGGGCACGATCGTGAGCTTCGACGCCGAGGAGGGTGGCGTCCTGGTCCTCGACGACGGCGTCACGATGCCGTACGGGCGCGACGTGGTCGCCGCCTCCCCCGTACGCCACCTCCGCCTCGGGCAGCGCGTCATCGTGGAGACCAGCGGCCCGGACGGGACCATCACCGCTCTGCGCATCCACTGACAGGCACGACGACGGCCCCGGTCGCACCGGGGCCGTCGTCGTCGTCGGGTCACACGCCGGCAGTGGCGCGGGCGGGTGACCGTCGAGCGGTGGCCTTCTTGGCCGTCGTCTTCTTGGCAGGGCTCTTCTTGGCGGTGGCCTTCTTGGCCGTCGTCTTCTTCGCCGTGCTCTTCTTGGCGGTCGCCTTCTTGGCTGCCGTCGTCCTCTTCGCCGTGCTCTTCTTGGCGGTCGCCTTCTTGGCTGCCGTCGTCCTCTTCGCCGTCGTCTTCTTGGCGGGGGACTTCTTGGCGGTCGCCTTCTTGGCTGCCGTCGTCTTCTTCGCCGTCGTCTTCTTCGCCGTCGCCTTCTTGGCGGGGGACTTCTTTGCCGTGCTCTTCTTGGCGGCCGTCGTCTTCTTGGCGGTGGCCTTCTTGGCTGCTGTCGTCTTCTTGGCGGTGGCCTTCTTGGCTGCCGTCGTCCTCTTCGCCGTCGCCTTCTTCGCTGCGCTCTTCTTGGCCGCAGTCTTCTTTGCCGTGCTCTTCTTGGCGGTCGCCCTCTTGGCTGCCGTCGTCACACCTGCCACCACGTTCTTCAGCTCCCCTCCGGGTACGAACTTCGGGATGGTCCGATCCGCGATCACGTGGATCTCCCCCGTCCGCGGGTTCCGGACCTCTCGGCCGGTGCGGATCGATTGTTGAAAGGCCCCGAACCCGCTGAGCACGACCCTCTCGCCATTCGCCAGACGATCGGTCAGCGTCGTGATCACCGCGTCGAGCGCACGACGAGCCTGCGCACGGTTTCCTTCGAAGGAGACCGCGAGCACCTCGACGAACTCGCTCTTGTTCACTGGTTCCTCTCGTGAACGACTCGGCACCTCGCGTTTGACGGTAGGCAATCGCCCTGTCCGACTCAATCACCGTAGAGGCATTTGTCCGAACGTGTTGTGTTCGGACGTCGTTGTCCGAGTCCCCATTTCGCGTGCGGCGAGACGCCGACTCTCGCGGAACGCAGAAGACCCGATTCTCGGAAAGGCCCACGGCTACGTGGTTTCCGAGAATCGGGTCTGGGGTCCTGCGTATCACCCGGAGGTCATCGAGGCGGCGTACGACCTCTCACAACGTTGCAGGCTTGAACGACGGTCGTGTCGCCTCGTACGCGCTGATCGCGTCCTCGTGCGAGAGCGTGAGCCCGATGTCGTCGAGACCTTCGAGCAGACGCCACCGCGTGTAGTCGTCGATGTCGAACGAGTCCTCGACCCGGTCCGGCCCGTCGCCGGCGACGACGGTGCGTGCCTCGAGGTCGACGGTGATCGTCGCTCCCGGCTGGGCCTCGAGGAGCTCCCACAGCGCGAGCACGGTCTTCTCGTCCACCTGCGCGGCGAGCAGTCCGGCCTTGCCAGAGTTGCCACGGAAGATGTCTCCGAAGCGCGGTGAGATGACGACGGCGAACCCGTAGTTCTGAAGGGCCCACACCGCGTGCTCGCGTGACGAGCCGGTGCCGAAGTCGGGCCCGGCGACGAGCACCGTCGCCTGCGCGTACGCCGGCTGGTTGAGGACGAACGACGGGTCCTTGCGCCACCCGGCGAAGAGCCCGTCCTCGAACCCCGTGCGCGTGACGCGCTTGAGGTACTCGGCGGGGATGATCTGGTCGGTGTCCACGTTGCTGCGACGCAGCGGGGCTCCGACGCCGGTGTGGATGCTGAACTTCTCCATGAGCGTTCTCCGTGCGGATCGGTCAGGCGTTGACGAGGTCGGCGGGCGAGGCGAGGTGTCCGAGGACCGCGGTGGCGGCAGCGACCTCGGGCGAGACCAGGTGCGTGCGGCCACCCTTGCCCTGGCGCCCCTCGAAGTTGCGGTTGGACGTCGACGCGCTGCGCTCCCCCGGCGTGAGCTGGTCGGGGTTCATGCCGAGGCACATCGAGCAGCCGGCACCGCGCCACTCGGCGCCCGCCTCCTTGAAGATCACGTCGAGGCCCTCCTGCTCCGCCTCCATACGCACGCGCACGGAGCCCGGGACGACGAGGAGACGCGTGGAGTCGGCGACCTTGCGTCCCTCGATGATCTTCGCGGCCGCGCGGAGGTCCTCCATGCGGCCGTTCGTGCACGACCCGACGAAGACGGTGTCGACGGCGATGTCGCGCATCGGCGTCCCAGACGTCAGGCCCATGTAGTCCAACGCACGCTGCGCGGCGATGCGCTCGCTCGGGTCCTCGAAGTCCTCCGGGGAGGGCACGTCGGCCGACAGCGGAACGCCCTGGCCGGGGTTGGTCCCCCAGGTCACGAAGGGGGTCACCGTCGAGGCGTCGATGGTGACGACCTTGTCGTACTCGGCGTCGTCGTCGCTGGCCAGCGTGCTCCAGTGCGCGACCGCCGCATCCCACTCCGCGCCCTGGGGGGCGTGGGCGCGTCCCTCGAGGAAGGCGAACGTCGTCTCGTCGGGGGCGATCATCCCCGCCTTGGCGCCCCACTCGATGGACATGTTGCAGATGGTCATCCGCGCCTCCATCGAGAGCTTGCGGATCGCGTCGCCGCGGTACTCGACGATGTAGCCCTGCCCGCCGCCGGTCGTCTCCTGGGTGATCAGCGTCAGGATGAGGTCCTTGGCGGAGGTGCCCTCGGGCAGCTCACCGGTCACCTCGACCGCCATCGTCTTCGGCCGGGCCTGCGGCAGCGTCTGAGTGGCGAGGACGTGCTCGACCTCGCTGGTGCCGATGCCGAAGGCGAGCGCCCCGAACGCCCCGTGGGTAGCGGTGTGCGAGTCGCCGCACACGACGGTCATGCCCGGCTGCGTCAGGCCGAGCTGAGGGCCGACGACGTGGACGATGCCCTGCTCGATGTCACCCATCGGGTGCAGGCGGACCCCGAACTCCTCGCAGTTGCGGCGCAGCGTCTCGACCTGCAGGCGCGAGATCGGGTCGGCGATCGGCTTGTCGAGGTCGGTGGTGGGGATGTTGTGGTCCTCGGTGGCCAGTGTGAGGTCGGTACGCCTCACCCGGCGGCCGGCCAGCCGCAGACCGTCGAAGGCCTGCGGGCTCGTCACCTCGTGGATGAGGTGAAGGTCGATGAAGAGGAGATCGGGCTCCCCGTCGGCACGTCGTACGACGTGCTCGTCCCACACCTTCTGCGCAAGGGTCCTGCCCATTGCTCTCTCCTCTTCCACGTTGTGCGCCGTCGCGATCCTCTGGCAGGCTGGGCGTAGTGCTCGACCCGGTGCTTGCATTTCACAATGCGAGACGGCAATATCAAGGCATGGACAACTCTAGCGGAGTCGGCGTGCTCGACAAAGCCGCACTGGTCTTGTCGGCGCTGGAGGCAGGACCGGCCACGCTGGCCGGACTCGTCTCGAGCACCGGGCTCGCCCGGCCGACGGCCCACCGCCTCGCTGTCGCACTCGAGCACCACCGTCTCGTCGCCCGCGACATGCAGGGACGCTTCGTCCTCGGGCCGCGCCTGTCCGAGCTCTCGGCGGCCGCCGGCGAAGACCGCCTCCTCGCCGCCGCCGGCCCTGTGCTGGCCCGCCTTCGTGACATCACCGGCGAGTCCGCGCAGCTCTTCCGCCGACAGGGCGAGTACCGCGTGTGCGTCGCCGCCGCTGAGCGGCCGACCGGGCTGCGCGACACGGTTCCCGTCGGCAGCCAGCTGACGATGCGCGCAGGCTCGGCTGCGCAGATCCTGCTGGCCTGGGAGGACCCCGAGCGGATGAACCGCGGGCTCCAGAACGCCGCGTTCACGGCCGCCGCCTTGTCGCAGGTGCGCCGTCGCGGCTGGGCTCAGAGCGTCGGCGAGCGCGAGCCGGGCATCGCGTCGGTCTCCGCGAGCGTCCGTTCCCCCTCCGGCAAGGTCATCGCCGCCGTGTCCGTGTCGGGCCCGGTCGAGCGCCTCACCCGCCAGCCGGGCCGCATGCACGCACCCGCCGTCGTGGCCGCCGCCGAGCGCCTCTCGCAGTCGCTGCGCCGCAACGGCGAGTAGGCCGCGGCTCAGAACAGCGCCGGCCCTCGCTCGAGGTCGAGCAGCGTCTGCTTGCGGTCGAGGCCGCCCGCATAGCCGGTGAGCGTGCCGTTCGCGCCGACGACACGGTGGCACGGGACGATCACGGGGATCGGGTTGGAGGCGTTCGCCGACCCGACCGCCCGAGCACCGAACGCACCGAGCTCGAGCCGCGCGGCGATCTCCCCGTACGTGGCGGTCTCGCCGTACGGGATGTCGACGAGCTGCTTCCAGACCGCGCGCTGGAAGGCGGAGCCCTTCCGCGGCGCGAGAGGCAGGTCGAAGGTCGTCCGCTCCCCCGCGAAGTACTCGCCGAGCTGGGCGACCGCGGCGTCGAGGACAGCGTCGCGCGGGGAGTCGGGCTCGACCGGGTCCGCGCCGAAGTCGATGGCGACGACCCCGGTGCCGTCGCTGTGGATCCGCAGGCCGCCGATCGGGCTGTCGACGTACGCGGTGATGGTGACTGTCATGGTTGCCTCTCGCTTGCAGGGCGGTCAGGAAGGTTCCACAGGTGCATCGCGGCGTACGAGCGCCACGGACTCCAGCGGAGCGTCGGATCGGTCGTACGGCTCGGGGTGAGGCCGAGAGCCTGCAGCCGACGCCCGATGACGAGATCGGTCGCCAGCAGGACGTCGGGGTCCCGAGTGGCCCGCATGAGCACGTAGTCGGCCGTCCACGGTCCGATCCCTCTCAGCCTGAGCAGCTCCTCGCGCAGCGCCTCACGATCCGCGCTCGGGGTGAGGTCGAGCTTGCCGACGGCGACCGAGTCCGCGACGCCGACCACTGTCGCGCCGCGCGAGCGTGGCATGCCGAGGCCGGCAGGGTCGGCAGCGGCGAGAGCCTCGGGCTCGGGGAACACGTGGCTGAGCGCGTACGCCGCGGCGAGCGGATGCAGCTCGGGCACCAGGGCGGCGCCTCGCTCGCGCACGATGCGCCCGAGGGTCGTCCGAGCACCGGCGACCGAGACCTGCTGACCCACCACGGCCCGTACGGCGAGCTCGTAGCCGTCGACATGGCCGGGGACGCGCACCCCGGGAGTCGTGGACACCGCCGTACTGAGCGCGGGACCGTCGCCCAGGACCTCGTCGATCGCCACCGGGTCGGCATCGAGATCGAGCAAGGCCCGGCAGCGGTTGACCGCAGCCATCGTGTCCCGCAGGTCGGAGAGCTCGAGCACGCATGCGACGTGGTCGGGGGCGGGCGTCAGGGCGACGACGCCCTCGCCGTGGGGCAGGCGCAGCGTGCGCGCGTACGTGCCGTCCCGGACCACCTCGACCCCTGGGACGGTGCGCGCCGCCAGGAACCTCAGGAGGCCGTCGTAGGCGAACGGCTTGCGTACGGCGAGGCGCAGCGTGATCGCCCCGGACGGCGCAGCCGTCGGCCGGCTGCGCGGCGACCGCCGACGCGAGGCTGCGCGCAGTCCGCTCGGGGTCGAGTCGTAGACCGTACGGAGAGTGTCGTTGAACTGACGCACCGAGGCGAAGCCGGACGCGAAGGCGACATCGGT
>Ga0233383_1000118_pt1 | contig 34165 bp, 26 predicted proteins | sample ElkDunMinimDraft_14_FD_191542 | JGI IMG/M metagenome (GOLD analysis project Ga0233383, IMG submission 191542) | Fecal eukaryotic communites from dung pellets of Tule Elk in California, USA - Elk Dung G16 | ecosystem: Host-associated > Mammals > Digestive system > Large intestine > Fecal | place...
CACCCGGCCATGGAGCACCTGGCCGCGCAGACCTACCCGGCCGGCAACGGCGGGGTGATCATCGACGATGTCGCCGTGCCCCGCGACGCGCTCGCCGCCCTGCTGGACGGGGTGAGCCGTATCGCCGCCGAGTGCGACGTGCCGATCGGTGTCGTCGGGCACGCCGGGGACGGCAACATGCACCCCAACATCGTCGTCGACCGCGCCGACCCGGAGAGTGTGGTGCGGGGACGCCGCGCCTTCGACGCGATCATGCAGCTCGGCCTGGATCTCGGCGGGACCTGCACCGGCGAACACGGCGTGGGGCTGCTCAAGCGCGAGTGGCTGGCCCGGGAGATCGGCCCTGTCGGGATGCGGGTGCAGCAGGCGATCAAGGACGCACTGGACCCGACGGGACTGTTCAACCCCGGCAAGGTCCTCTGAACGGGGCGCACCGCGTCGGCAGGCCCGGCTCAGCGCCCGGAAGCGAGCCCGGCTGCCTTGTTCAGCGCCCGGAAGCGAGCGCCTGGCTGCCCGGTTCGACCGCCCGGTCGGCGGCGAAGCCGCGCGCGTCGAGCACGCCGAGCCGCACGGCGTCGGCGCGCGCGTCGTCCGGCATCTGCTGCGACCGCCGCTCCGCCTCCACCCGGGCCAGGTAGTGCGCCACTTCCCGGGCCCGCGCTTCCGCGTCCCAGCCGAGCACGTCACCCATCAGCTCCGCCGCCCGTTCGGCGGTCTCGGCGCCGCGGTGCGCGGTCTCGATGGAGATCCGGGTACGCCGGATCAGCACGTCCTCCAGGTGCAGCGCCCCTTCGGCCTGCGCGGCGTACGTCACCTCGGCGGCGAGGTACTCCGGGGCGCCGGGTAGCGGCTGGGCCTGCCCCGGGTCGGCGTCGGCCAGCGCCAGCACCTCCAGGGCGAGGCTGCCGTACCGCTCCAGCAGGTGCTCGACGACCCCGACCGGCACACCGTGCCGCCGGGCCAGGTCGGCCCGGTCCCGCCAGAGCGCCGGGTAGCCGTCGGCGCCGAGCAGCGGCAGATCCGCCGTCCGTGACCGGCGCCCGCCGCCGAGCCGGCGCACCGCGCGGTCGACGACGTCGGCGGCCATCACCCGGTACGTCGTGTACTTGCCCCCGGCGACCAGCAGCAGCCCGAGCATCGGCTCGACCACGGCGTGGGTGCGGGAGAGTTTGGAGGTGGAGTCGGCCTCGCCGGAGAGCAGCGGCCGCAGCCCGGCGTAGACGCCCTCGATGTCGGCGTGGGTCAGCGGCCGGTCCAGCACGGTGTTGACCTGGTCCAGCAGGTAGTCGATGTCGCGGGCGGAGGCCGCCGGGTGGGCCCGGTCGAGCTGCCAGTCGGTGTCGGTGGTGCCGATGATCCAGTGCCCGCCCCAGGGGATGACGAAGAGCACCGAGCTCGCGGTACGCAGGATGAGCCCCGTCTCGCCGTTGACGGCCGACCTCGGCACCACCAGGTGCACGCCCTTGGAGGCCCGTACGCGCAGCCCGGGGCGCAGTCCGGCGTCGTTGAGCATCCGGGACATGTCGTCGCTCCACACCCCGGTGGCGCCGATGACGGTACGGGCACTGACGGTGAACTCCGCGTCCGGCGAGTCCGGGGTGGCTTCCAGGTCGCGTACCCGCACTCCGGTGACCTCGCGGGCCTGGCGGACCAGCCCGACCGCGCGGGCGCTGGTGACGGTCACCGCGCCGAGGGCGGCGGCGCTGCGGGCCAGGGTCACCACCAGCCGGGCGTCGTCGACCTGGCCGTCGTAGTAGCGGATCGCGCCGGCCAGGACGTCGCCGCGCAGGCTGGGGAAGACCCGGCGGGCGGTTTCCCGGGTCAGGTGCCGGTGCAGCGGCATGCCCCGGCCGTGCCCGAAGATGCCGGCGAAGATGTCGTACGCGGCCACGCCGAGGCCGTAGTAGGCCCGGCGCGCGGCCCGGGCTGGCAGGGCACGTACCCCGTCGCCGGCCGGCAGCGGCACCAGGAACGGCACCGGCCGGACCAGGTGCGGCGCGAGCCGGGTGGCGAGCAGCCCCCGCTCGGTGAGCGCCTCGTGGACCAGCCCGAACTCCAACTGCTCCAGGTAGCGCAGTCCGCCGTGGATCAGTTTGCTGGAGCGGCTGGAGGTGCCGGAGGCGTAGTCGCGGGCCTCGACCAGTGCCACCTTCAGGCCGCGGGAGGCCGCGTCGAGGGCGGCGCCGACGCCGGTGACGCCGCCGCCGATGACGAGCACGTCGAATTCTTCGGTACGCAGCCGGTGCAGGTTGCTTCGGCGCCGGTCTGAGGAGAGCCGCCCGGCCGTGGCGCGGGAGAGGTTCGGGTCACGCACCACCCCACGGTAACCGGCGACACGGCACGGCAGAGATGCGGCGGCACCGTACGCTGCTGGGAATGCAGGTCGGACCGCCGCAGTTCCCGCCGCCACCGCCTCCCTCCTGGGGTTCCGCCGGGCCGCCGCCCGCGCCTGCCCCCTCGCCGTGGGCGGTGGTCGCCGCGGTGCTGACCGGCGGCTGGGCGGTCGGCGTCACCCTGCTCTGCCAGTCGGCGGGCTGGCTGGTGGAGCAGTTCCTGCTGCTGCTCGGGCTGGCGGCCGTGGCCTGGCAGTGGCCGGTCGTGGCCGTGCTGAACGCGGTGCTGGTGCTCGTTCCGGTGCTGCTGCTCGCGACGCTGCCCCGTTCGGCGGCGATCCGCGCGGCCGGGCGCGCGTGGCTGGCGGCGGTGGTGGCGCTGGCGCTGCTCGGCGCACTCCGGGCGGTGCCGATCGGCGCGCACGAGCTCTATCTGCTGCTGACCGCGCTCGTCGCGGGTCTGCTCGCCGTCGCCCTGCGGCTGTACGACCGTCGTCGCCGCACCGGCGCGCCCACTCCTGACGCTGGCGCTGAGGCTCCGAGTGGGCGGTCCGCCACCGGTGCCGACGCCGAGGCCACGACCGACCAGCCCGCCACGACCGGCGAGCCCGCCACGGGGACGGGCGCCGGGGTGGTCGGCGAGCGGCCGACCGGGCGGACGGGCTGGCCGGCGGCGGTGCCGGCGTTCGCGGTCGGCGTGCTGATGCTGCTGCCGTGGCTCTGGGTCGGCGCGCTCGGCGGGGTGGCCGAGACGGTCTGCGCGCTGGCCGCCGCGGTTGCGGTGGGCCTGCTCGCCGGCGCGGTGCTCGACGGAGCGTTCTGGGCGGCGTACCGGGTCGAGGGCGGCGGGCGTCCCGTGCGGACGGTGCTGGCCGGTGGCCTGGTGGCCGGGGTGGCGTTGCTGCTGATCGGGGCCGGCACCGGCCATTCCGGCACCCAACTGGCGCTGCTGGTAACCCTGCCCGCGGCGGCGTTCGCCCTCGCCGCCGTGCAGCAGTTCGCGCTGAATGCGGGCCGGCCCGGCGCGCCCGCCGCGGTCGCCTCGCTGGTCGCTCCGGTGGTCTTCGGCCCGCTGGCGTTCGCCGACCCGGAGGAGATCTCGCTGCTGCTCGCCATGGGCCGCGACGTGCCCTACTGGGTGGCGGTGGCGACTGTCGTCTCGCTCGCCGCCGGACTGGTCCTGGGCCTCGGGTACGGCGCACTGGCACTCACCCGGCGCGGCCGTGTGGCCCGACGGCCGGTCGCCGCCGCCACGGTCGCGGTGCTGGTGCTGGCCGCCGCGGCGGTCTACACGGGTCCCGGCCGCCCCGGCTTCTACGGGGAGCGGCTCTTCGTGGTGCTGACCGAGCAGGCCGACCTCGGTGCGGTGCGCGGCGAGCCGGGACAGGCGGGACGCGACGCGCGTGCCCGGGAGGTCTACCGGCGGCTGGTGGAGACCGCCGAACGCTCGCAGGCGCCGCTGCGCGACGAGCTGGACCGGCTGGGTGTGTCGTACACGCCGTACTACCTGGTGAACGCGATCGAGGTCGACGCCGGCCCGGCCGTACGGGCGTGGCTGGCCCGGCGGCCGGAGGTGGCCCGGGTGCTGGTCAGCCAGCGGCTGCGCCCGCTGCCGGCGGCCCTGGCACAGGCCGGCGGTGACGCTCCGGCCCCGACCGGGGTCGCCTGGAACATCCGGCTGCTGCGCGCCGACGACGTCTGGAGCGAGCTGGGCGTCGACGGCGCCGGCATCGTCGTCGGCACCTCGGACTCCGGTGTGGACGGCACGCATCCGGCGCTCGCCGCCTCGTTCCGCGGCGGCGACGACTCCTGGTACGACCCGTGGAACGCCACGCCCGCCCCGGCCGACGTCGGCGGGCACGGCACGCACACCCTCGGTAGCGCGGTCGGCGCCGAGGGGATCGGGGTGGCCCCCGGTTCGCGCTGGGTCGGCTGCGTGAACCTCGACCGCAACCTCGGCAACCCGGCGCGCTACCTGGACTGCCTCCAGTTCATGCTGGCTCCCTTCCCGGCCGGCGGTGACGCGTTCACCGACGGCCGTCCGGAGCGGGCGCCACACGTGCTGACCAACTCCTGGGGCTGCCCGCCGATCGAGGGCTGCGACCCGGCATCGCTGCGTCCGGCGGCGACGGCGCTGACCGCCGCCGGGATCTTCGTGGTCGCCGCCGCAGGCAACACCGGCCCGCGCTGCGGCTCGATCGAGGACCCGCCCGCGCCGTACGCCGATGTCTTCACCGTCGGCGCGGTGGACCGCAGCGCCACCGCGACCGACTTCTCCAGTCGCGGACCGGCCCCGGGCGGAGTGGGCAAGCCCGACGTGGTTGCCCCCGGCGCCGACGTGGTCTCGGCGATGCCCGGTGGCGGCTTCTCCGCCCTGGACGGCACCTCGATGGCCACCCCGCAGGTCGCCGGCGTGGTGGCACTGATGTGGTCGGCGCATCCGCAGCTGATCGGGGATGTCGCGACGACCAGCCGGATCCTGCGGGAGACCACCGGACCGGCCCGGGCGGGCGCGAACGACTGCGGCGACCCGCGCAACGTGGTCGGGTCGGGGCTGGTCGACGCGTACGCGGCGGTGGTGGCCGCGCAGAGCACCCTTTCCTGACGGGAGCCCCGGCAACGCAGCCGCGAAGGGCCGGTTCGGGCCAGGGCATCCGGAGGGCGGGCGTTAAGGTCGTCGCCATGTCCGGGGAATTCAGCGTGGTCGAGCTCTCCGAGGATCAGCTGCCCGCTGTGGTGCGGCTCTGCCGTACGGCGCTGGACCCAGTGCGGGACGCCCCGGAGGCGGCGGAGATCATCGCCCGGCTGTGCGAGTCCCCCGGCCGTACCCCTGGGTTGGTCGCGGTGGTCGGCGGCGAGGTCGTCGGTGTCGCGTTGAGCTCGGTCGGCAGCCGCGACCGGCACAGCGGCCACCTGGACCTGCTGGCGGTTGCCCCGGCGCACCGGCGGGCCGGAGTGGGGCGGGCGTTGCTGGCCGGCACCGAGCAGTTGCTCGCTGCCGCGGGCGCCTACGAGGTGCGGCTGGCGGGCAATCCGCCGTACTACGCCTGGCCCGGCGTCGACGTGGGGTACACCCCGGCGATCTGCCTGGCCCGGCGCAGCGGTTACCGGCAGGACCGTACGGCGTGGAACATGAGCGTCGACCTCACCGACGACAGCCGGGTGGCGCAGCTGCGGACCGCCGACGACGAGCACCGCCTGGCGGCCGCCGGCATCACGGTGCGGCGGGCCGCTGCCACCGACCGGGACGCCCTGGCCGCAGCGGTCGAGGCGCACTTCGCCGGCGCCTGGCCGGTGGAGGTGGCCCACTCGATCGGCCGCGCGGGTGCCGGCTGTCAGGTGGCGCTCCGCGGCGGGCAACTACTGGGCTTCGCCGCGTACGGGTCGGCGCGGCCGAGCTGGTTCGGGCCGATGGGGACGTTCCCCGGCGCGACCGGGCTCGGCATCGGCCGGGTGCTGCTGCGGCGCTGCCTGCGCGACCAGTACGCCGCCGGCGTCCGGAGTGTGCAGATCGGCTGGGTCGGGCCGGAGCCCTTCTACGCCGATGCGGTCGGCGCGCGGATCGAGCGGGTCTTCTTCCAGTTCCGCAAATCGCTGCGGCCGTGAACTGATCCGCCGACGCCGAGGAGGAAAACGGGCATTCGCGGCACGACGGCATGATCGGCGCATTGATCCGTTCTGCCGTATCGACTCTTCTCGCGGCCTACCGTGTCATCGAGAGGAGGAGGTCATGACCGAAGACGACGAAGTCATCACGGATCTCCGACCCGCGACACTGGAACCGCTGCGGCAGCCACGTACGACAGGACCCGTCTACCTGCGGGATTTCGGGGATGTGATGCAGCAGGCCGAGATGGACGGCTTCACCGACCTGTGGTCGGAGGAGCCGGCGGCGCCGGTGGACGCGCCGGTCCAGGTGCCGGCCCCACTGACGAGGGCCCGCCGCCGAGGGCGGGCCGACCCGCTGGCGAACTGAAGACCGGCGGGTGCAACGCCGCGAGGGCGGACCGCTTACGCGGCCCGCCCTCGCGGTTTCTGCTGTGGAGCGGGACCCGGAGGTCCGGTGGAGCTGGACTCAGAAGTCCATCTCTCCGCCACCCGGGCCGGCCGGGGCAGCGGAGTTCTTCTCCGGCTTGTCCGCGACGACGGCCTCGGTGGTGAGGAAGAGAGCCGCGATGGAGGCGGCGTTCTGCAGCGCCGAGCGCGTCACCTTGGCCGGGTCGATGATGCCCGCGGCCAGCAGGTCGACGTACTCGCCGTTGGCGGCGTTGAGGCCGTGGCCGGTCTCGAGGTTGCGGACGCGGTCGACGACCACGCCACCCTCCATGCCGGCGTTGACGGCGATCTGCCGCAGCGGCGCGTCCAGCGCGACCTTGACGATGTTGGCACCGGTCGCCTCGTCGCCGACCAGGTCCAGCTTCTCGAAGGCGGTCTTGCCGGCCTGCACCAGCGCGACGCCACCACCGGGGACGATGCCCTCTTCGACGGCGGCCTTCGCGTTGCGAACGGCGTCCTCGATGCGGTGCTTGCGCTCCTTGAGCTCGACCTCGGTGGCCGCGCCGACCTTGATCACCGCGACGCCGCCGGCCAGCTTGGCCAGCCGCTCCTGCAGCTTCTCACGGTCGTAGTCGGAGTCGCTCCGGTCGATCTCGGCCCGGATCTGGTTGACCCGGCCCTGGATCTGCTCGGCGTCACCGGCACCGTCGACGATGGTGGTCTCGTCCTTGGTGATGACGACCTTGCGGGCGCGGCCGAGCTCCTCGAGACCGGCGGCGTCCAGCTTGAGGCCGACCTCCTCGCTGATGACCTGGCCACCGGTGAGGATGGCGATGTCGGCGAGCATGGCCTTGCGACGGTCACCGAAGCCCGGCGCCTTGACGGCGACCGACTTGAAGGTGCCGCGGACCTTGTTCACGACCAGGGTCGCCAGGGCCTCGCCCTCGACGTCCTCGGCGATGATCACCAGCGGCTTGCCCGACTGCATGACCTTCTCGAGGACCGGCAGGATGTCCTTGACGGTCGAGATCTTGCTGTTCGCGATCAGGATGTAGGGGTCGTCGAAGACGGCCTCCATACGCTCCGGGTCGGTCATGAAGTAGGCCGAGATGTAGCCCTTGTCGAAGCGCATGCCCTCGGTGAGCTCAAGCTCCAGACCGAAGGTGTTGCTCTCCTCGACGGTGATGACGCCTTCCTTGCCGACCTTGTCCATCGCCTCGGCGATGATCTCGCCGACGCTGCTGTCACCAGCGGAGATGGAGGCGGTGGAGGCGATCTGCTCCTTGGTCTCAACGTCCTTGGCGAGCTTGTGCAGCTCCTCCGAGACGCTCGCGACGGCGGCCTCGATGCCCCGCTTCAGGGCCATCGGGTTCGCGCCGGCCGCGACGTTGCGCAGGCCCTCGCGGACCAGAGCCTGGGCCAGGACGGTCGCCGTCGTCGTGCCGTCACCGGCAACGTCGTCGGTCTTCTTGGCGACCTCCTTGACCAGCTCAGCGCCGATCTTCTCGTACGGGTCCTCGAGCTCGATCTCCTTGGCGATGCTCACACCATCGTTGGTGATGGTGGGGGCACCCCACTTCTTCTCGAGCACGACGTTGCGGCCCTTCGGGCCGAGCGTCACCTTTACGGCGTCAGCGAGCTGGTTCATGCCCCGCTCGAGGCCGCGGCGCGCCTCTTCGTCGAACGCGATCATCTTGGCCATACGGTGTTGTCCTCCTGGACACTCACGGCATTCGGACCTGCCGGCCCGGATGTGCCGCCTGCTTACGCCCTTGGGACGTCTCTGTCTCGCGACAGGGACATCCGTCGGCCGGGCGGACAGCCCGCGACGACCGGCCCCGTACCGCCCACCGTGGGATGGACGACCGTGGCCCTACCGCCCCGACCATTGGCACTCGCACACCGCGAGTGCCAATCACTGTTTAGCACTCTGGCATGCCGAGTGCAAGCGCAACCGGCGAGCATGCGGCGAGTTCGACGGCGAGTCGGAGACTGTTCACGCACGAGAAGCGGGGCCCGCTGCGAGCCGGCGCCGACCCGGAAAAGCGCTTGGGGCCGGGAGGGCGCGAGGCCGGAGCCGGCGCGGAGGGCGCGAGGCCAGAGGGGTCGGCCGGGAACGTCACCGGCGCTGACGACGGGCGCATCACGGGGCCGCGATCGAAGGGGCGGCCAGAGGCGCCGGGGCCGCTGCCGCGCCGTCCCTGGCGACGGCGCGGCAGCGAGCGGCTACGGCGAGCGGCGCTCACCGCTCGGCGGACGGGAAGATCTCGAAAGATCGATCGTCGCGTCCTGAGGGGTTACCGGGAGCGGTGAACGAAAGGGACGGGATCAGGCGACGATTCGCACCTGCTCCGCCTGCGGCCCCTTCTGCCCCTGGCCGATCTCGAACTCGACTCGCTGGCCGTCGTCGAGAGCCTTGTAGCCGTCCATCTCAATCGCCGTGAAGTGGACGAAAACGTCCTGCCCACCATCGACGGCGATGAAGCCATAGCCCTTTTCGCTGTTGAACCACTTGACGGTGCCTTGCGCCACGGTGCACTTCCTCACTCAGCCGCTGCTGTTGCGCTCCGACTCTCCGGGCAGCGCGAATACCGCCCGGCTGCGCCGTGTACGCAGCGGCGATCACCGATGCGTAATGGCGACAGAAATCGCACGGTACACGAGCCGTCACTCAACCGCACTACCCGAAAACGACGACCGCGAGCGGGTCCACGGGCCATTCCGCATCGTCGCCTGTCGCTGCCGTACGGAATGTGACAGTCGGGCGCGGCGGCGGGTGTTCCACTGTGCACGCGACAGCCCGCGGCGACCCGGCGCAGCCAGTCCGCTGAATGCCGTTCCCGGCCGGAGAACCCGGCTGCCGCCGCCTGGTCACGCGCCTGCGGCCGGCCGGAGCTGATGCTGGAGGTGGTCGTCGGCAACCACCGGGCGCCCGCGGGCGGGTTCCGCTTCGGCGCGAAGCGGAACCCGCGGCCGCTCAGCTGTGGCGGCGGCTCTGCACGACGCGGAACCGGTTGGCGACGTACGCGCCGTCGGTGAGGGCGGCGTTCGCCGCCGGGTTGGCCCCGCTGGCGTGGAAGTCGGAGAAGGCCGCCGACTGGTTGACGAAAACGCCACCGGTGAGGTTGCAGGACAGGTGCACCCCGACATCGATCGCGGCGCTCTCCATCGCGTCGAGGACCTTCTCGTCGGTGGAGTAGACGGCCGCGGTCAGCGCCCCCTTGCGTCCGACGGTGTCCCGGAAGATCCGCAGGCTCTCCTCGGTGGAGCCGGTCGCGACCGCGAAGGAGATCGGCCCGAACCACTCCCGGCCGTACGTCTGCACGTCCTCGGCAGCGAGCCGGACGACGGTGGGGGTACGCACCACGGCCTCGGGGTAGGCCGGGTGCTCCACCGTCCGCGACGGCAGCACCGCCGTACCGGCGCGGGTCACGGCATTGAGGCGGTCGAGCACGCCGTCGTTGACGATGGCGCCGGTGAACTCCACGCCGCGCGCCGGATCGGCGGTGAGCTTGCCGACCGCGGCGGCGATCCCCCCGGTCACCTCGTCGAAGCTCTTGTGGCCCTGCTCGGTGGCGATGCCGTCGGCCGGGATGAGGAGGTTCTGCGGGGTGGTGCACATCTGCCCGCTGTAGAGCGTCAGCGAGAACGCGATGTTGCGGCACATGCCGGCGAAGTCGTCGGTGGAGTCGACGACGATCGTATTGACCCCGGCCTTCTCGGTGTAGACCGATGCCTGCCGGGCGTGCGCCTCGAGCCAGTCGCCGTACTCGGTGGAGCCGGTGAAGTCGACGATCTTGACAGCGGGGTGCAGGGCCAGGTCGGAGGCGAGCTTCTCGCCGGGCGCCTCGGCGGCGAGCTGCACCAGGTTCGGGTCGAAGCCGGCCTCGGTGAGGACCTGGCGGGCGTAGCGCACGGTGATCGCCAGCGGCAGCACCGCGCCCGGGTGCGGCTTGATGATGACCGGGTTGCCGGTGACCAGCGAGGCGAAGAGCCCCGGGTACGAGTTCCACGTCGGGAAGGTGTTGCAGCCGACCACCAGCGCCAGCCCGCGCGGTACGACGTGGAAGGTCTTCGTCATCCGCAGCGGCTCGCCCTTGCCGGCGGGCTTCTCCCACTCGGCGACTCCCGGGTGGCGGGTCATCTCGGCGTAGCCGTACGCGACCGCCTCCAGCGCCCGGTCCAGCGCGTGCGCGCCACCGGCCTGGAAGGCCATCACGAAGGCCTGGCCGCTGGTGACGTGCACCGCGTGGGCGAGCTCGAAGATGTTGGCGTGCAGCCGGGCGAGGATCTCCACGCAGACCCCGGCCCGGGTCTGCGGGCCGGCGTCACGCCAGGCCGGCAGCGCCGCCGTGCCGGCGTCGATGAGCGCGGCCACGTTCGCGTGCGGATAGCGCACGTCCAGCCGTACGCCGAAGGGGCTCACCTCGGTGGCGACCGGCTCGCCCGCGCCAGGCTGGTCGAGCGGGAAGTCCCGGCCGAGCAGCGCCTCGAAGGCGGCCTTGCCCTCGGCTGCGGCGTGCTCGCCGTAGACCCGGGGGCTGGGCGACTCCGGATAGTTCGACCAGTAGCCGCGCTCGGCGATCGCGGTCAGCGCCCGGTTCAGGGTGTCGGAGTGGGTGGCGTAGAGGGGGTGCGGGGTCTCCGTCATGCGGCCATCATCCGACCGGGCCGACGGACGGGCAACCTTCGCCGCCGATCCCGGCCGCATGGCCGCGACACGCCGTGCCAACGGGCAATTAAGCCGTGCGGGCAAGCCATTCAGCCGCGGCGACGACCGATTTCGAGCCGGACGAGGGTGGCACCACCGTCACGGTCGACCTCGACGACGGACAGTGGCGCAGGACGGACCGGCCGTTGCATGGTCTTGACGTCCCCGATCTGGCCGCCGACGACATCTGGGTGAAGCGGGACGGCCGGCTGCTGACCGGCGTTGACGCCGCGACCGGGCAGGCGCTCTGGACGTTCGAGGCTCCGGACGACGAGATGACGTTCACCGTCCGGCACGGGACTGTCGTGGTGACCCACGACGCCGCGCTGAACAAACGGCTGACCGCGCTGGCCGGCCAGGACGTCGAGACGGCGTTCACCCTCCTCGACGCCCGCACCGGCCGCATCACCGGCCGATTGAACCTGCCGCAGGAGAGCCTGGTTCCGGCCGTCGTCGGCATCGCACCGGGCCGCGCCATCGTTGCGGGTGAGGCGGGAAGCGGGGTACTGGGCCGGTGACAGCCGGCAGCCGGGGCATCCGCGCGGGCGTCAGAGCTCCTCTTCCCAGCTGGCCTCGGCGCCGGTCGCCACGAAACCCATCGCCTCGTTGATGGCGATCATGTGGCTGTTCGCCTCGGCGTTGAAGGTGTCGATCACCCGCAGCTTCGGCTCCGCGTCGAGGGCGTACCGGAGGTTTTCGATCTTCACGAGGATCCCGAGCCGCCGGCCCCGGTGCGCCGGGTCGACCAGGGTGATCTGCTGGTAGGCGTGCCAGGGCTCGGTCTCGTACACCTCGAGCAGCGTCCAGGCCACCAGCCGGCCACTCGCCTCGTGCAGCACGCCGACGCTGTACCGCCGGCCGCCGCGCTCCGCGAGCGCCCGCTCAACGGCCCGGATCCGTTCCGCGTCGAACTTCACCGGCTGCCACTGCATCTCCCCCAGTGGCGCGTCGATCAGCAGCCGGCCCTCCAGGTAGGCAACGTCGGAGACGTACTCCTCGGGCGTCGTGCCGTACCAGCGGACGACCCGGTAGCCGTCGGCCCGGCGGTGGGCATCGGCGAGGAGTTCGTCGAGACGGGCCTGGTCCAGACCGGTCACGTCGAGCCGGCGGATGACGTCGGTCTGCACGTGCCGCCAGCCCGCCGCCCGGGCGAACGCCGCCCCGGCCCCGTCGTGCGGCTGCCTGCCGGGCAGCGCCCATCCGGTCTCGGTCAGCATCCGTTTGCGGCCCAGCGCGGAGACGGTGCGACGGGCCTCGGCCAGCAGGGCTCGGCCCACCCCGCGCCGCCGGTACGCCGGGTGCACCTCGATCGTGACGTGAGAGTTTTCGCTGTTCTCCTCATCGGGCAGCGCCAGCTCCAGCAGCCCGGCGGCCTCGCCGTCGCAGGTCGCCAGCGCCCAGCGCACCTCTTCGCCGGGCATCGGATGGCGCACTCGGGCGACGAAGCGACGACGGCTCGGCGGCGGGCGGTCCGGTTCGTCCGTCGCGAGTGTCGCGTGCCGGACCTCGTAGGCCGCGTCGACAGCGGCGGTGTCGGCGGCGGTGAAGGGGGTGACGGTGATGGCCATGCCCCGAGCGTCTCCGAACCGGCGGGCGGCCGCAACGGGATTTCACCGCGGCGCTCCGGCGGGGGCAGAGCGGGAAGTTTGGACGGGGGGAACGGCCGCGCGACGCCACCGGCGTCGGCTCGAAAGTCTGTGGCGGACGTCCCCCCGCACCCAGCATTTTGCGACGGTCCTCGATGGCACGTCAAGGGTTGGGCGCGCCGATCCGTCACGTCAGCCGAGCAGGCCCGCCTCGCGGGCGGCGCGCAGCGACGGCTTGATGTGGTGCGTCGGACCGGCCGCGGAGACCGCGTCCAGGGTCTTGAGCCCTTCGCCGGTGTTGAAGACGACCGTCTCCGCCGCCGGATCGAGCTTGCCGGCGGCGACCAGCTTGCGCAGCACCGCAACCGTCACCCCGCCGGCGGTCTCGGCGAAGACCCCGGTGGTACGCGCCAGCAACCGGATCCCGTCGCGGATCTCGTCGTCGTCGGCGTACTCCATCCAGCCGCCGGTGCGGCGCACCGCCTCCAGCGCGTAGAGGCCGGCGGCGGGGTCGCCGATGTTGAGGGACTTGGCGATGCCGGTCGGCTTGACCGGGGTGATCACGTCGGTCTCGCCGTGCAGGGCGGTGGCGATCGGGTTGCAGCCGGCCGACTGCGCGCCGAAGACCTTCCACCCGCCGGCCGGGGCCTCGACCAGGCCGATCTCCACCAGCTCGCTGAACGCCTTGTCGACCTTGGTGAGCAGCTCGCCGCTGGCCATCGGGATGACCACCTGGGCCGGGATGCGCCAGCCGAGCTGCTCGGCGACCTCGTACCCGAGGGTCTTGGAACCCTCGGCGTAGTAGGGGCGGACGTTGACGTTGACGAACGCCGTGTCCTCGAACTCGTCGGTCTCCACCAGCTCACCGCAGAGCCGGTTCACGTCGTCGTAGGAACCGTCGATGGCGACCAGTTCGCCGCCGTAGACGGCGGTGGTGACAACCTTGCCCTGCTCCAGATCGCTGGGGATGAAGACGATCGACGGCACCCCGGCCCGGGCGCCGTGCGCGGCCACCGAGTTGGCCAGGTTGCCGGTGGAGGCGCAGGCGAAGCGGGTGAAACCGAGCGCCTTGGCGGCGGTCAGCGCCACCGAGACCACCCGGTCCTTGAACGAGTGGGTGGGGTTGGCGCTGTCGTCCTTGACCCAGAGCGGCGCGGTGATGCCCAGCTCGGCGGCGAGCAGCGGGGCAGCGACCAGCGGGGTCAGGCCCGGGTCGAGGGTGACCCGCTGCGCGGGGTCCTGGCCGGCCGGGAGGAGGCCGGCGTAGCGCCAGATGTTCTGCGGGCCGGCCTCGATCTCGGCGCGGGTAACCCGGGCCAGCGCGGCCGGGTCGTAGTCGACCTCCAACGGGCCGAAACACTCGTAGCAGGCGTGCTGCGCGGCGAGCGGATACTGCGCGCCGCAGGCACGACAGACCAGCGCGCGGGCGGGGCCGGCGGTGGCGGGGTCAGCGGTGGCGGAAGTGCCGAGGGTCGACGTCATGTCGAGGATTCCTCTCATCTTTCCCCTGGTCGCACGGTGCGCCGGGGACGGAATTGGCACCTGCCTGCGAGCTCGTCGTCGAGCCTGCGAGGTGGTTGCCGGGGCTTCATCGGGCCGTATCCCTCTGCCCCTCTGGATGAGGTGTTCAGTTGTGCGCTCGAGTCTACGAGCGGATTGTCCGAAGCGCGCACGGCAATCCCATGCAATGAACTGTGACCTGCCACTCCCCGTCAACGGCAGCGCGGCCCGGTGGCGAAATGCCACCGGGCCGCGCTGCCGGACGAAAGCAGCAAGCTGCCGTGGTCAGGAGATCTGCCAGACCGCCTTGCTCTTGCCGAAGAGGTTCCCGTACGTCAGCTTGCCCTTGGGGTCGGAGACGTCGAAGACGACGCTGCCGGTGACCTTCGATCCGGCCGGCAGACCGGCGCTGCTCTCCAGCGACTCACCGCAGCTCGACATCAGGCCGCTGAAGCTGTTGGACTCCTTGCCGTCATTGCCGACGTAGGAGAAGTACATCATGTTCACCGGAGCGGTTCCCTTGATGACCTCGGCGGTCACGTCGAAGATCAGGTAGGTCCCCTCCGTCGGATCCGGCATGAAGGTGGCACACGCCTTGTCGCTGGTGCTGACCTTGTTCACGGTCACCCGCAGCTCGCCGTCGCGCTCCGCCAGCACCGCCGACTGGCCGACCTGGAACATGTCCCCGGCGGCCGGGGCGCTGGTGTCGGCGCTCGGCTCCGGCTGGGGCACACCCTGGGTGACGGCCGGGGTGGTCGGGGCGGGAGCCGCAGGCGTCTCCTCGTCACCGCCGAACATGACGACCGCGGCAACACCACCACCGCAGAGCAGCAACAGCAGGCCGAGCACCACACCGACGACGATCAGAACCGTCTTGTTGCCCTTCGCGGGCGGCTGCTGACCGTACGGCTGCTGACCATAGGGCTGCTGACCGTAAGGCTGGCCGTACGGGGGCTGACCCGGCTGACCGTACTGCGGCTGGCCGGGCTGCTCGCCGTACTGCGGCTGACCGTACTGCGGCTGGCCGGGCTGCTCCCCGTACTGGGGCTGACCGTACTGCGGCTGGCCCGGCTGCTCGCCGTACTGGGGCTGGCCCGGCTGGGGCTGGCCCGGCTGGGGCTGGCCGTAGGGCTGCTGCTCGGGGAAACCGGGCTGCTGGCCGTACGGCTGCGGCTCCGGGAAAGCCGGCTGCTGGCTGCCGTACCCGGGGTACGGCGGCTGCGGCGCGCCGCTGACCGGGTCGTTCGGCGGCTGCTGCGGCGGTTGCCCGGACCAACCGGGTCCATTGGGGTCGTAACTCACGGGTCAGCTCCTCGCTCGGATTCAGCAGGTGCATGATGGCAAATGGCCGCATCCCACGCCATGGCCGTATCGGTCAGGAAAGTGGACGGTCCGGACAGAAGCGCCTGTTCCGCCGCCCCGCTGTCCCCAATTCGTTACCACCGGGCAGCCGACAGTCGCGCACGCCACCCATCGAGCGCGACCAATCGTGCCGCCGCCGGCATGCAACCGCCGGCCGCAGCCAGCGATCCGGCGGCGCTTTCAGCGGGCGTCAGGAAACGATGTCCTTCCGGGTGAAACGCCAGAATGCCAGTGCCCAGAAAATGGTGGCGTAGGCGATTCCCGAGATCATGCCCTTCATCAGGTCGTCGGTCTGCACCTCGGTGGAGAGCAGCCCCACCCAGGCGTTGCTGTAATGCGTGGGCAGGAAGTTGCGCACCACCCCGAGCTGGGTGATCTGGTCCAGGATGCTCGACAGGATCCAGAGCAGCGCCGCGCCGCCGACCGCACCGAGCGGGGCGTCGGTCAGCACCGACAGCAGGAACGCCAGCCCGGCGACGGCCAGCAGCGCCACCGCCAGGAAACCGAGGATCGCCAGCAACCGCAGCAACCCCTCACCCGCCGGCAACTCGGCCGCGACGGTGCTCTGCAACGGCTCCCAGCCGTAGCGCAGCGTCCCCGCCAGCAGCGCGGTGCCGACCAGCAGCAGCAACGCCAGCGCCGAATAGCCGAGCGCCACCACCAGCTTCACCGCCAGCAGCCGCGCCCTCGGCACCGGGACGGCGAGCAGGTACCGCAGGCTCCCCCAGCTCGCCTCGCCGGCCACGGTGTCGCCGCAGAAGAGCGCCACCACCACGACCAGCAGGAACGAGGCGGAGACGAAGAGACAGAAGAGCGCGAAGTTCAGCCCGCCGGCGGTGGCGAGCGAGACGAAGCTGGAGCCCTCGCTGGTGCCCCGCGCGCCCCGGTCGTCGCCGGTGTCGAACTGGAACGCGATCAGCACCACCAGCGGCAGCAGCACCATGAAGGCGAGGGTGAGCTGGGTCCGCCGCCGCGACGCCTGCCGGCGCCACTCCGCCGACAGCGGCATCGTCGCCGCCGGACGGTAGCCGGGGGCGGCCCCGGCGGACTGGGCAGGACTGGACATCAACGGTCCCCGCTTCCACGTGAGCTCTCCCCCACCAGGGCGAGGAAGGCATCCTCCAGCCGCCGTCGCGGCACCACCCGCTCCACGCCGATCCCGGCGCGCACCAGCTCGGCGACGACCTCACGGCGCGGCACCCCGTCGGTGTCGACCACCAGCGCCCCGCCGGGCTCCGGCAGCAGTCGTACGCCGTCGATCTTGTCGATCACCGCGCGCGCGGCGACCGGGTCGTCGACGTCGAAGAGCACGCTCGGCGACTCGCCGACGATCTCGTCGACCTCCCCGTTGGCCACGATGGCGCCCTTGTTCACGACGACCACGTGGGTGCAGGTCTGCTCGACCTCGGCGAGCAGGTGGCTGGAGACCAGCACCGCGCGCCCGTCGGTGGCGTAACGCTTGAGCACCCGGCGCATCTCGGCGATCTGCGGCGGGTCGAGCCCGTCGGTCGGCTCGTCGAGCACCAGCAGCTCCGGCAGGCCGAGCATCGCCTGCGCGATCGCCAGCCGCTGCCGCATGCCATGGCTGTAGTTGCGGATCTTGCGGTGTACCGAGTCGCCGAGGCCGGCGATCTCCAGCGCCTCGTCGAAGTGCGCGTCGTCCCAGGGCCGGCCGGTCGCCCGCCAGTACGCCTTGAGGTTCTCCAGCCCTGACAGGTGCGGCAGGAAGCCGGGCCCCTCCACCAGCGCGCCGATGCGGGAGAGCACCGGTGAACCCGGCACCAGCGGATGACCGAAGACGAAGATCTCGCCGCCGCTGGGCTGGGTCAGTCCCATCAGCACCCGCAGCGTGGTGGTCTTGCCGGCGCCGTTGGGGCCGAGCAGGCCGACCACCTGACCGGGGTGCACCTCGAAGTCCACGTCGGAGACGGCGACGAACCCGTCGTCGTAGGCCTTGCGCAGGTTGCGCACCACCAGCGGCACGCCGGCGTAGCGCGGGTCGACCGAGGCGTCGTGGCGGCGGTGGCGGCGGCGCAGCACCGCGACCACCACGACCAGCCCGGCCACGATCGCGGCGACCAGTCCGATCAGCACCCAGCGCCAGAGCGCCGCCTCGGTGGGGATCGGCGTACCGACGACGGTGGGGAGCACGACCGGGCCGTCGCCGGCGGCGATCGTGTAGACGGTCGGGTCGGTGGGGCCGGCGTACCCCTGGTCGGAGGTGGCGACCACCAGTCGCAGCCGGTGGCCGGACTCGAAGCGGTGCACCACCGCGGGGAGGGTCACCTGGACCGGCTCGGCCTCGGCGATGTCGGCGGGGAGGCCGGTCAGCCGTACCGGGGCGACCAGGCCGCCGGGGAGCGTGGCGTTGCCGCCCGGGCCGGCGTCGTAGAGCTTGACGAAGAGCGTCGCCTCACCGGTCGGGGAGGCGGCCCGCACGGAGACCGTCGGCGCGCCGACGACGTCCACCGACTCGGCCAACGGCTCCGACTGGAAGATCGCGTGCTGACCGGGGATGTCGCCGCCGAAGCCGGCCGCCAGCGAGCTGAGCGCGCCGGCGCCGGGCACCGAGGAGACCGCGGCCGGGTTGCCGCCCGGCGGGTTCGCGACCGGCTGGGGCGGCCCGGCCACCGGCACCGCCAGGGTGGACTCCCCGCCCAGCCCCGGATAGTCGTCGGCCTGGAAACCGGTGGCGACCAGCCCCCGGTCCATGGCGTTGAAGCCGGAAACCCGCGACCAGGTGAAGCTGTCGGCCGGGGCCGGGCCCTCGCCCTTGACGTAGTGGTCCAGCCACTGCGCCGTCAGGGCGCGGATGCGGTCCGAGTCGTTCTGCGGGCCGTCGCCGCCGTCGTGGCCGCCGTTGTACCAGGCGACCCGGACCGGCGTACCGGTGGCGGCGATGCCGCGGGCGTTCGCCTCCGCCTCGGCGAGGGTGAAGAGCGAGTCGGCGGTGCCCTGGATCAGCAGGGTCGGCGACTTGATCCGGTCCAGCACCGGCGCAGGGCTGGACTCCTTGAGCCGCGCCACCGCCTCGGCGTCGGCCTGCCCACCCGCGGCGATCCGCAGGTAGGCGGCGCAGATGTCGGGGGCGAACCGGCCGCAGGACGGGTCGAGGGTCATGCCGGGGGCGCCGGCCGCCGCCGGGAGCGCGGCCGCGCCGGTGAGCCCGGTGGCGAGTCCGCCGTTGCCGAAGAAGATCCCGGCCCAGCCCTTCTTGAAGACGCCGCCGGTGGCGTCGCCCCCGCTCGACTCGGGCAGCAGCGCGGTGGAGAGGTCGTTCCAGGTGATCATCGGAACGATGGCGTCGACCCGCTGGTCGGCGGCGGCGAGCAGCAGCGCCAGCGCACCGCCGTACGAGGCGCCGACCACGCCGACCCGCGGGTCACCGGCGCCGTCGGTGCGGATCTCGGGGCGCTGCGCCAGCCAGTCGAGCAGCCGCTGCGCGTCGCGCACCTCGTGCTCGGGGTGGTCGAGGTGGATCTGCCCGCCGCTGAGCCCGAAACCCCGCGCCGTGTATGCCAGCACCGCGTAGCCCCGCTCGGCGAAGCTCTCGGCGTCGGCGCTGACCGACTCCTTCGAGCCGCCGAAGCCGTGCGCCAGCAGCACCGCCGGCACCGGGTCGGCCGCCGAGGCACCGGCCGGCAGGTAGAGCGTGGTGTCCAGCTCCACCGGCTCGGTCCCGTCCGGTCCGGACAGGACGGTGACCCGGGCGGACTCGGCCCGCCACGGCTGCGAACTCGGCCAGACCGCCCAGGTCACGGCGGCGGCCAGCAGCACGACGACCACACCGAGGAGCAGCAGGCGTCGCCGTGCGCCCGAGCCGTTCGATGGGGCCAGGGCCCGCCGGAGGGCGGCCGGCAACGGAAAAGACATGGGGATCACCGTACGGGGTGCGCGCCGCAGCCCGCGCAAGCGTCGGCGCGTTACCCTCGCCGCGTGCCCGAACCCGACCTGACGCTCACCGCCGGCCTGCGCCCGGCCGCTCTCGACGCGCGCCGCGGCATCGTCCGGCTGCACCCGGAAGCACTCGCCGCTCTCGGGCTGCGCCCCGGCGACGCGGTCCGGCTGACCGCGAACCGGGTGACCGCCTGCATCGCCGCGCGGGCCGAACCGCCGGTGAGCACCGCGCTGCTGCAGGCCGACGACCTGATCCTGGGCAACCTCGGCATCCGCGACGGCGGCCAGGTGACCGTGACCCCGCTGCCGTTGACCGCCGCGACCCGGGTGGTGCTGACCGGCCCGGTGGAGATCGTCGCGGCGGTCTCCCCGGAGATGCTGCGGCTGGCGCTGCTCGGCAAGGTCGTCACCGCCGGCGACAACGTCTCGCTGCTGCCGCAGGACGTGCTCGCCGACGCCTCCGTGCGGGGTCTCATCCACGCCGCCCGTCGCAGCCTCGCCAACACCGTCGGGTACGCCTGGACCAGCACCCTGCTCACCGCCGTCACCGTCGAACCGGCCGACGGCTCGCTGATCACGATGGACACGGTGGTCGGCTGGGAGCACGGGGCCGTCACCCACGGCCCGGCCGGCGGGGTCGCCTCGCGCGACACGACGGCCCGGCCGGGCCTGACCCCACGGGCTGCCCTCGGCGCGGCGGGCACCGTCGGCACGGCAGACCCGGCCGGCGCGGGACACGAACCCACTGACACACCGGACGCGGACGCGGACGTGCCGACCGTCGACGAGCTGCCGGGACTGCGCGCACCGGCCCGCGAGCTGACCGAGCTGCTCGACCTGGGGCTCAACCACCGGGAGGTGCTCAGCCGGCTCGGCACCACGCTCAACCTCGGTGTCCTGATCAGCGGTCCGGCCGGCTCCGGCAAGACCACCCTGGTCCGCGCCGTCGCCCGGGAGCTGGGGGTGCGGGTCCGCGCCCTCTGGGCACCGGAGCTGGCATCGCTGACCAACGACGCCGCGGCCCGGGTGCTGCGCGAGGCCGCCGCCTCGCTGCGTACCGACGGGCCGGCGGTGCTGCTGGTCAGCGACGTGGAGGCGATCGCCCCGGCGGACGATCCCGGCCCGCTCGCCACGGTCTTCCGACAGCTGGTCGCCGAGACCGTCCGCGGCGGCGGCGCCGTGGTCGCCACCACCGGCCGCCCCGAATCGGTCGACCCGATCCTGCGCGGGCCGGAACTGCTCGCCACCGCCATCTCCGTGCCCCTGCCGGACCTGGCGCTGCGCCAGGAGCAGCTGACCGTGCTGACCCGTGCGGTCCCGCTCGCCGACGACGTACGGCTCGACGAGGTGGCCGGGCGTACCCCGGGTTTCGTCGCGGCCGACCTGGCCGCGCTGGTCCGCGAAGCCGGCGTCCGCGCGGCGCTGCGGCAGAAGGAGACGGCGACGCCGACGGTGACGGTGACGATGGCGGACTTCGACGCCGCGCTGGAGGTGGTCCGCCCGACCTCGATGGGGGATGCGAGCCTGCGGCTGTCGTCGGTGACGCTGGACGACGTCGGCGGGCTGGCCGAGGCCAAGCAGACGCTCACCGAGGCGGTGCTCTGGCCGCTGAACTACCCGGAGACCTTCGCCCGGCTCGGCGTGCAGCCCCCGCGCGGGGTGCTCCTCTACGGCCCGCCCGGCTGCGGCAAGACCTTCCTGGTCACCGCCCTGGCCGGCACCGGCAAGGCCAACGTGCTCTCGGTCAAGGGCGCGGAGCTGCTCACCAAGTGGGTCGGGGAGAGCGAACGGGCCGTCCGGGAACTCTTCCGCCGGGCCCGGGAGGCCGCACCGACGCTGATCTTCCTGGACGAGGTGGACGCCCTCGCCCCGGTGCGGGGCCAGGCCACCGACGGCGGCACCACCGACCGGGTGGTCGCCTCTCTGCTCACCGAGCTCGACGGGGTCGAGGCGCTGCGCAACGTGGTGGTGATCGGGGCGACCAACCGCCCCGACCTGATCGATCCGGCGCTGCTGCGGCCCGGGCGGCTGGAGCGGATGGTCTACCTGCCGCCGCCGGACGTCGACGCACGCGCGGACATCCTGCGGGCAGCGGCCAAGCCGGTGCCGCTCGCCGACGACGTGGATCTCGACGCGCTCGCCGCGCAGCTCGACGGCTTCTCGTCGGCGGACTGCACCGCGCTGATCCGGGAGGCGGCGCTGACCGCGATGCGGGAGTCGATGTCGGCGGCGACCGTCACCGCCGCGCATCTGGCGACCGCCCGCGAACGGGTCCGGCCGTCACTGGACCCGGCGCAGGTCGCCTGGCTGGAGGCGTACGCGGAGAAGCAGCAGAACCGCTGACAGCTCAGTGCGGCAGGCGGATCTCGGCGTGGACCAGTCCGTCGTCGCTGCGCAGCCGCGCGCCGCAGTCCCGCAGCAGCGCCAGCGCGGCGGTGTTGCCGCTGGTGGTGGTCGCGTGGACGGCGTGTGCGCCGTGCCGGGCGGCTTCGAAGAGCAGCTCCCGCAGCGCGGCGCGGCCGATCCCCTGCCCGCGGGCCGAGCGGCCGAGCCAGAGGCCGGTCTCCATGTCGCCCGGTTCGTCGCGGTGGCAGAGCCGGATCATGCCGACGACGGCTCCGGCGACGACGACGGCGTACATCTGGGTGCGGGTGGGGCCACCCAGGCCGCCGAAGTGCAACCGGTGGAACACCCGGAACGCCTCCCGGCGCGCCTGCGACCAGCCGGCCGGCGCGCTGACCGGCGGCATCACCTCCTCGGGCTGCGCCTCGGCAGCCGCCACCGAGAGGAGCGGCTCCAGGCTCTCCTCGTCCAGCGGCGCGAGCTGCACCCGTGCGGTCACAAGGCGGAGTTTTCCCCGGCGGTGCGACGGCGTCCAGCCAATTCGCCCCGCGCGCACCGTTCGGCCCACCCGATATGACCTCACGGTGATCACCTGATCACAACAGGCTGACATGGCGACCGGGAGGGCACTGCGGGCAATTCGCGTACGGGAAGGGTCACGGACCGTTAGCGTCGGGCGAAGGTGAGACAGCTACGCGACAGGGGGATCGAGCATGTTGAAGAAACTGCACGAGTCGGGCCTGAAATCCGAGCACTGCTACATGGCGGGCTTCGCCAGCATCGGGGCGGCGTACCTCAGCTGGCTGATCTCGAAGAACCTGGAGAAGGCCGAGATCGACCGGGCCGACCGGTGGGGCATCTTCGTCGGCCAGTGGGCGCCGACCTTCTTCGCCCTCGGCAACGGCCTTGCCATGTACGAAAAGCGCTGACGCGCAGACGGCCCGAGAAGGCGCTGACGCGCAGACGGCCCGGGAAAGCGCCGGCCCATCAGCGGCGGCGGCGGGTCCGGGAGGCGCGCAGCCGGCGCAGCCGGCCGATCAGCATCGGCTCGGCGGCCAGTGCCGCCGGGTTGTCCAGCAGGGCATTGAGCAGCTGGTAGTAGCGGGTCGCCGAGATGCCGAAGGTGTCGCGGATCGCCTGTTCCTTCGCCCCGGCGTAGCGCCACCAGCGCTGCTCGAATGCGAGAATCGCCTGCTCCCGTTCGGCCAGGTCGCCCACGGGCGCGGTGCCGGCGCGAGCGGACGGGACCGGCGACGGCTGCACGTTCGGGTCCTCATCGACCGCCGGCGCAGACCCGTCCGGCGCGTCCTCCACGGCGGGATCGGTCGCGTCGGCCGGGGTGACGACCGGCGCGTCCACGGCCGGCCGGGGAGCCGGGACGGTGGGCCCGGTATCGGTGGCGGCGGTGTTCGCGCTCGGCTCCATCGGGCTCCTCACGGGACGACCGGCGGCGCCGGTGGGACGTACGAGCGGGGCTCACCGGCGCAAGGCCGGCCGGCGGCTGCCACCAGCGGGAACCGGCCCGGGCCGCCGGCTATCAGCGTAACGACACCCCCGACGGGGCGCACGACACGCGCGGGGTGGCACCTTCCGGCGCCACCCCGCGCACGTGCCCGTGAATCGGCTCAGGCGATGTCACGCCGGCGCATCGCCCAGAGGGCCGCGCCGAGCACCAGCAGCGTGCCGATAGCGAAGACCAGCCCGGAGTCCTGCCAGGTGAGCACCATCTCCGCGGGCACGCACTCGCCCTGCACCATTTTGCAGTTGACGTAGTCGAAGAGCGTGAGCTCCCGTTCGAACCACGCCATCAGGTGCGCGCTGAACGTGAAGCGATCGGGGAAGCTCGTCTCGAGCACGTGCAGCAGCGGCAGGACCGCCACCTCGTTGATCACGAAGATCCCGACGAGTCCGCCGAGCGCGAGCGCGGTGTGCCGGCCGAGGGAGGCCAGCCCGAACGCCACGACGGCCGCAGCGAGGATCAGTCCGACCGTCCGCAGCCCGGTCAGGCCGGTCGACGTCCACGCGCCGGCGGTCATCTCGCCCATCGTGCCGCGATAGGTGCCGATCAACCAGTACGCGACGGTCCAGCAGACGCCGAGCAGCACACTGACGCCGAACAGTCCGGTCACCAGCGCAGCCAGCTTGGTGAGCAGCACCTTCAGCCGTCCCGGCTGCCAGAGCAGCAGGTTCATCATGCCGCCGCTGGTCCACTCCGCCCCGACGAAGGAGGCGCCGATGAGCACCGCCGCCAGCACGAGGAGCAGGCCGAGACCCATCAGGCGTCCACCGAATTCACCGGCGAAGTTGAACTCGTACGGCTGCTGGACGTACCACTCCAGCTGCGGCCCCCACTCCCGGCCGCAGTCCGGGCCGTAGTTCATCTCGGTGTTCTCGCCACGGGCCTCGGCGGCCTCGCAATCGGCGATCGACCTTTCGTGGTCGCGCACCGCCTGCTGGTACTGCGGCTGGGCGGCGGCTTCGGCCGCTGCCCGCCCTTCAGGGGTGGACTGGTGGCTGGTGAAGGCCGTGGAGGCGGCCATCCCGCCGAGCAGCAGCGCCACCAGCGCCAGGGTCACCCGGGTCAGCCGGCGCTTGAAGAGCCGCCGCAGTTCGGTGTTGAAGAAGCTCATGCGCCGCTGCCTTCCTCACGGGTGCCGGTACTGCCCGCCGGCGCGTCCGCGACGACCGCGGACTGGTCGACCTGGCGATGCTGGCCGGGCACCGGCATGGTGCCGGTCAGCTCCAGGAAGACGCTCTCCAGGTCGGCCTCGAGCGGTGTCAGCTCGCTGACCCAGAGCCGGCGTTCGGCCAGCGCCCGGGTAACCACGGCCGGCTTGTCGACGCCGTTGATCAGCAGGTGGTCGGGGTGGGCGGTGACCTGCAGGCCGGCGCCGGTGAGCGTCTCGGCCGCGAGCGGGAGGTCGGTGACCGCCTCCAGCCGGACCCGCAGGGCGTTGCCGGAGTGCGCGGCGAGCACCTCGTGGACGGGGCCGGCGGCGACCCGCCGCCCCAGCGAGATGATGGTGACCTCGTCGCAGATCAGCTGCACCTCGCCGAGGATGTGGCTGGAGAAGAGCACGGTCATGCCGCTGTCGGCGAGGTCGCGCATCAGCGAGCGCATCTCCCGGATCCCGCTGGGGTCCAGGCCGTTGGCCGGTTCGTCGAGGATCATCAACTTCGGCTCCTTGAGCAGCGCGGAGGCGACCGCCAGCCGCTGCTTCATGCCGAGGGAGAAGGTCTTGACCCGGTCCTTGGACCGGTCCCGCAACCCGACCAGTTCCAGCACCTCGGTTACCCGCCGCTGCGGCACGTCGCCGGCGCCGGCGAGCAGCGAGAGGGTGTCCCGGGCGCTGAAGTTGCCGAAGAAGTGCGGGCTCTCCACCACCGCGCCGACCTGGCCGATCACCTGGGGCAGAGCGGCCGGCACCTCCTGGCCGAAGAGCGCCATCCGGCCGCCGTCCGGCTCGATCAGACCGAGCAGCGTACGCAGGGTGGTGGTCTTGCCGGAGCCGTTGGGCCCGAGGAAGCCGTGCACCTGCCCGGCGCCGACGGTCATGTCGAAGCCGTCGAGCGCGTGCCGGACGCCGCGTCGGCGGCTCCGGTACGTCTTGCGTAGTCCTGCTATTTCCAACACAGCGGTCACGCCGCCCACCTTCCTTCTATGACGGCCCAGACACTACTGCGTTATGCGCAATAGCGGTACCCCGACGCGCGGACCACATCGATCCCGGCCCGCCGCACGGCTGCCGCCGTCGAGTATGGCCCTTCGGCGACCACCACGGAGCCCATCCGCGCCGGTCGGGCAACTCGCATCGGCCAGGGGCGCAGCGACGCCCGAAAGATCCATCACCGTCAGGCGGTAACGACCTGCACTCCGACGCCGCGGAACGCCGCCACCAGGTCCGGATCGGCGCCGGAGTCGGTCACCAGGGTCTCCACCCGCTCGATCGGGCAGATCCGGGCGAAGGCGTGACCACCCAGTTTGGAGGAGTCGGCGATGATGACCAGGCGCTTGGCCCGGGCGACCATCAGGTTGTTCATCGACGCCTCGCCCTCGTGGTGCGCGGCGGCACCCAGCTGCGGGTCGATGGCGTCCACACCGAGCAGAGCGATGTCCAGGGTGACCTCGCGCAGCAGCGCCCCGCCGAGCGGGCCGACCAGTTCGAAGGACTGCGGCCGCACGACTCCGCCGGCGACGACCACCTTCATCTTGGAGCGCACCAGCAGTTCGTTGGCGATGTTGAGGGCATTGGTGACGACGGTCAGTTGCGCGCCGTCGGCGCTGGCGTTCAGGTCCGGGCGGACCGCCAGCGCCCGGGCGACCTCGGTGGTGGTGGTGCCGCCATTGAGTCCGACCACCATGCCCGGCGAAACCAGCGCGGCGGCCGCGGCACCGATACGCTGCTTCTCAGCGGAGTGCTTGGCGGTCTTGTAGCGCAGTGGGAGGTCGTAGGAGACGCCGTTGGCAACGGCGCCGCCCCGCGTCCGCGTGATCATCTGCTGTTGGGCGAGCTGGTCGAAGTCACGACGGATGGTGGCCTGGGAGACCCCGAGCCGCGCGGCGGCGTCCTCGACGCTGACCCGGCCGCTGTCGGTCAGCAACTCGAGCAACGCATTCCATCGCGCATACCGGTCCACTAAAGGCCTCCACTGCACATACGGTGATTGATTGCGTGCACAGTAGTGCGCAAAACCGGCCTCAAGCAAAAAACACCCGGGCGGGGCCCTCGGGTCAGTTGCCACCATCTATCAATACGCGCAGAATGGCGCGCGAAAGGTCGGCGAACCGAGCGGCATCGCGCAGGGTGCGCCAATCGCGAGGAGGTCACATGTCGTCCTTCCCGATGGGCCCGACATGACCGGCGAAGTGATCGTCGCCATCGACGTGGGCGGCACCACCATGAAGTGCGCCCTGGTACACCCGCACGGCCGGATGCTGCACACCGAGCGGCACCCCACCCGCCCGGAACGCGGCGCCGACGCCGTCACCCGCGACATCGGCGACATCGCCGCCGCCCTCGCCGAAAAGGCCCGCACCGACGGCCTGACCCCGATCGCCGCCGGCATCGTCGTCCCCGGCGTCGTCGACGAGGCGAACGGCATCGCCGTCTGGTCCGCCAACGTCGGCTTCCGCAACGTGCCCCTGGGACGGCTGCTCAACGAGCGGCTCGGCGTCCCGACGACCATCGGCCACGACGTACGCGCCGGCGGACTCGCCGAGGCCCGCATCGGCGCGGCCCGGCTCAGCAGCCACGTCCTCTTCCTCGCCATCGGCACCGGGATCGCCGCCACCCACGTGATGAGCGGACGGGCCATCGTCGGCGCCAACGGCACCGCCGGGGAACTCGGCCACATCGTCGTGCGCCCCGGCGGACCCCGCTGCAGCTGCAGCCGGCACGGCTGCCTGGAAGCCGTAGCCTCCGCCTCGGCCGTGGGCCGGCACTACAGCGAACGCGCCGGACGCACCGCCACCGCCGCCGACGTCGCCCGGCTCGCCAGGAGCGGCGACCGGCTGGCCTGCCAGATCTGGCGCGAGACGGTCGACGCTCTCGCCGACGGGCTGGCAACCGCCCAGTCCATGCTCGACGTGGAGACGATGGTGGTCGGCGGCGGCCTGGCCCTGGCCGGTCAGCAGCTGCTCGAACCGCTGCGGGCCGGACTGCACCACCGGCTCACCTTCCACAAGGAACCCCTGGTCGTGCCGGCCGCGCTCGGCGACGCGGCCGGCTGCCTCGGCGCGGCGCTGATGGCACGACGAGCACTGGAGACAAGGCGATGACCGTACGGGTGAGCGGCCGGGTCGTGACCCCCGCCGGGGTCCTGCCGGAAGGCTGCGTGGAGATCCGCGACTCGATGATCACGGCCGTGGCCGAATACCCGACGGCCCGTACCGGGCACTGGGTGCTGCCCGGGTTCGTCGACATGCACACCCACGGCGGCGGCGGGCACACCTTCACCACCGGCGACCCCGCACAGGCCCGGGGCGCGGCCGAGTTCCACCTCGGGCACGGCACCACCAGTCTGCTGGCGAGCCTGGTCAGCGCCCCCTTCGAGCTGATGCGCGACGCCACCGCGGCCTTCGCCCCGCTCGTCGCCGACGGGGTCGTCGACGGGCTGCACTTCGAAGGGCCGTACCTGTCACAGCGGCGCTGCGGCGCGCAGAACCCGGCCCATCTGCGCGACGCCTCCCTCGACGAACTCGGCGAGCTGATCGCCCTCGGCGGCGGCGCCGTACGGATGGTCACCCTCGCCCCCGAACGCCCCGGCGCCCTCGCCGCGATCGAAATGCTCACCGCCAACGGTGTGGTGGCCGCGATCGGGCACAGCGACGCCGGTTACGAGCAGACCCTGGCAGCCGTCGAGGCCGGCGCCACCGTCGCGACCCACCTCTTCAACGCCATGCCGGCCGTGCACCACCGCGAGCCGGGGCCGGTGCTGGCGCTGCTGGCCTCCTCGGGCGTGATCTGCGAGCTCATCGCCGACGGCGTGCACCTGCACGACGGCACCCTCACCTTTGCCACCGCCGTGGCCGGCCCCGAACGGTGCGCGTTGATCACCGACGCGATGGCGGCGGCCGGCATGAGCGACGGGGCGTACGAGCTGGGCGGGCAGGCCGTGACGGTCACCGACGGCGTGGCGCGGCTGACCGACAGCGGGGCGATCGCCGGCAGCACCCTCACCCTCGACGCCGCGCTGCGCCGGGCCGTCGCCGCCGGCATCGACATCGTCGACGCCGCCCTGATGGTGGCGACCACCCCGGCCCGGGCGATCAGGCTCAGCGGCCGGGGAGCGCTGGTCCCCGGCTACCGGGCCGACCTGGTCGTCCTCGACGAGGAGCTCAACGTCGTCAAGGTGATGCGGGCCGGCACCTGGGTGAGCTGACGCGTCCGGCCGCTCAGCGCTCGCCCGGCTCCGCCCCGAGCACGGCCTGCTCGTCCGGGCGGTGCACCAGCACGTCGGCGAGGAAGGACTGGACCGCGGCGGCGAGTCCGACATCGCGCCCCGCCGCCTCCGCCAGCCGCCAGCGGTGCTCGACGACCTGGGTGAAGAGCTCCGCCGGCTCCAGCTTCTGGCGCAGGTGCGCCGGGACGGCCCGGACGACCGGCTCGAAGACCTCCGTCAACCAGCGGTGCGCCGCCTGCTGCTCGTCGGTCAGATCGCTCTCCGCGCGGTAGGTGTCGAGGTCGTTGAGGAGCCGCCGGGCCTGGTTGTTCTCCGCGTCCAGCCCGGTCAGCCGCATCAGCCGCCGGCAGTGGTGCCCGGCGTCGACGACCTTGGGCCGGACCAGGTACCGACCGTCGTCCACCAGCGACATCGCCACCTCGGCGACGTCGAAGCCCAGCTCGTTGAGGCGCCGGATCCGGCCCTCGATGTCATGCCGGGCGCTGCGCTCCACCGCCTGCTCATGGGTGATCTCGTGCCAGAGCCGCTCGTAGCGCTGCACCACCTCGCTGCTGACCTGCTCCGGATCGATCGACTCGTGCAGCAGCCCGGCCGCCTGCAGGTCCAGCGCCTCGCCGAAGATGTTGAGCCGGGCGAGTTCGACGTCCTCGTTGCGCTGGCCGTTGGAGAGGCTGCGGTGCAGGGCACTGGTCTCGGCGTCCACCAGATAGGCGGCGAAAGCCCCCGCGTCGCGGCGGAAAAGGGTGTTCGACAGCGAACAGTCGCCCCAGAAGAAGCCGGTCAGGTGCATCCGCACGATCAGCGCGGCGAGCGCGTCGAGGAGCCGCTCCATCGTCTCCGGGCGCAGCGTGCGGGAGAAGACCGCCCGGTACGGCAGCGAGAACTGCAGGTGCCGGGTGACCAGCACCGGGTCCAGGGGCTCGCCGTCGTCGGTGTGCCGCCCGTCGACCACCGCGACCGCGCGCACGGCCGGGAAGTCAAGACGTTCCAGGGAACGCAGCAGTCCGTACTCGCGTTCGGCGACCCGCTCGCCGGTCTCCTTGACCGCGTAGACGGTGCCGGCGAGGCGCACGAAGCGCACGACGTGCCGGGAGATGCCCCGGGGCAGCGCGACGAGCTGGTCGGCCGGCCACTGCTCCAGTGGGGTCGACCAGGGCAGGTCCAGCAGGGCCGGATCCACCAGGGCCGAGGTGATACGCACGATCTCCAGAATGCCGCGCCGGGACCGGTTCCGCTCCCCGAGGTGGCCCGGCCCACAGCGTCGCCTCCGGCGGCAGCGCGGCATCGCTACGACGGCTTTCCACGGCGTCGGCGGCACACCGGCCGATCGGCGAATGGTGTCGGCGGCGCGCCGGTGGGGCGCCACCCGCAGGGCCGGTAGCGTGGGCGCGTGCAGGAGACCACCACCGCCCCCCGCAGGCTGCGGCTGCATCCGGTACGCCCGGCCTGCTGGTGCTTCGACACCGTGCTGCTGGCCGCGTTCGTGGCCCTGACCGTGGCGCTGGCCAGTGGCTACCTGCTGGGGCTGGACATCGCGGTGGTCGACTGGGCGGACACCCACCGGCCGGACTGGGCGTACTGGACCGCGCGGATTTTCAACTACCTCGGCCAGGGCACCCCGCTGATGGTGATCGCCGTACTGCTGGGCGCGCTGCTGGCATGGCGGACCCGTTCGGTACGCCCGCTGCTGCCGCCGGCCGCCGCCTGGTTGCTGATCTACGGCGTCGTCGGGCCGTTGAAGCTCACCACCGACCGTGCGGCGCCGAGCGCGACGTACAAGGAGCCGTTCCTGTCCCAGGCCGACGCGGTGGAGCTCTTCCACACCGCCGGGGTGTACGGCCGCTCGTACCCGTCGGGGCACGTCGTGAACACCATCGTCTGGTACGGCGTCCTCGCGCTGCTGCTGGCGGCGCTGCTGCGCCACGCCGGACGGCCGCTGCCGCATCCGGCGGTGCTGGCGCTGCGGGTGCTGCCGCCGGCGATCGTGCTGGTAACGACGACGTACCTGGGGTGGCACTGGTTCACCGACTCGGTCGCCGGGCTGCTGCTGGGTATCCTGCTGGACCGGCTGCTGCACCGGGTCCCCTGGGACGACGTGCCGCTACCCGGCCGGCTGCGCGCCTGGGGCCGGCCGGCCCTCTACCGCTCGCTGTAAGCGGACAGACCGGCAAGCGCCGCGCCGCGCCGGCGGCGAGGTGACCCCCGGTCGTACGGGACGGCCGTGCGCCCCGTCGGCCTTCAGCGTTGCCCGTCCCGCGGCGCCGGCAACGTTGCGGTCTCGCCGGCCGGTGCCGCCGCGGTGCTGGCCTGATGCAGCAGCCAGGTGAGCCCGGACTGCCGGGCGACGACCATCAGCTGGTCGCCGGCGGCGAGCGGATCGGCGGGATCGGGTGACCAGTCGGGGCGTACCTGCCCGGGGCGGGAATGGGCGATGACCCGCACCGACCCGGCTTTCCCGGCGTCGGCGAGCGTCGTGCCGTCGAGGCTCGACCCCTCCTGCACCCGTACCTCGGCGACGACCAGCGCGTGCCGACCGACGGGAATGGTCGCTATCACCGAACGGTGCAGCAGCGCGGCGGTGAAGGAGGGGGCGGCCAGGTAGGAGACGCTGCGGGAGATGTCGATGCCGAAGGCGGTCTGGATGCGTTCGGCGAAGTCACCGTCGAAGAGGCGCAGCACCACCCGCAGGTCCGGCTGGATCGCCCGGCCGTTCAGCGCGGCCTGCAGGTTGGCGACATCGTCGGTGGAGAGGACCACCAGGGCCGCGCAGCTGTGCACCGAGGCGGCGCGCAGGGTCTCCTCCAGCGCCGCGTCGCCGACGATCAGCGTGATGCCGAGCCGGCGGGCCAGCACCGCGCCCCGCGGCTCGGGGGCCTTGTCGATCGCGACGACCTCGATGCCGAAGTCGTTGAGCTGGGCCATCACCCGCGTGCCGACGTTGCCGAGGCCGACCACCACGACGTGTCCGCGGCGCTCGCCCTGCTCCCGGCCGGCGGTGAGCGCCAGCCGGGCGTTGACGACTCCCTCGACCACCGCCGCGGTGATCAACGGAACCAGTGCGAGCCCGGCGAGGCTCAGCACCACCTGCATGATCTGGCCGCTGGCTTCCTTTTCGACGTCGGGGTCGGCGCCGCTGAGCGTGGTCACCAGGGTCAGATAGATCGCCTCCCAGATGGAGACGTGCTCGGCCTGCGAGGTGACGTAGCCGAGGATCGCGATCAGCGCCAGCACCGCGATCGTCGCCATACCGATCTTGCGGGTGGCGAAGGAGCGCAGCGCGTGGGTGACCGGCCACTTCCGCCAGTGCCGCAGCCGGTTCCTGCGCCGGGCCTGCACCAGCCGGCGGGCCGCGATCTCCGTACCGGGGGCCTGCCCGGTGGCCTCGGCGAGCACCAGGTCGGCGCCGGCGTCCGGCAGGAGCCGGAGCCGGTGCTCGTCGCGGGTGTCGGCCAGCCCGCAGACGACGTCCTCGGGCCGGACGTCACTGCGGCGGGCGACGTGCAGCGTACGGCCGTCGCGGCGGAAGTGCGTCGGCGCGACCTCGCCCAGCGCGGCGGCGACGAAGGCGGGCGCGGCCATCGAGGCGTCGGAGAGCATCGCCAGGTCGGGGAAGAGCCGCCGTACGCCGGTGGCGAGGTTGGTGTTGAACATCCGCATCACCACCCGCAGGCTCGGCTCGACCTCCTGGGCGCAGAGCGCGGCGTGGATGTTGCCGACGTCGTCCTGGTCCAGCAGCGCCAGGCCCTTGGCCCCGACCAGTCCGGCGGCGCGGAATGTCGCCTCGTCGAGCCGGTCGGCGCGGATCACCCGGACGCCCTGCAGGCGCCGCAGCTGCGCGGCGTCGGCCTGCCGCCCGGGCAGCATGAGCAGGGTGATCCGCAGGGGCGAGCCGTCGATCTCGGCTTCCAGCAGGCCGTTGAGGACGTGGAAGACGAGCGCGTCGTGCCCGCACACCACGAAGTGCGGGCGAGAGTCGGGCCCGCGCAGGCGCACCTTCGGACCGGACTCCCCCACCCGCCGCATCCGGAACCGCCAAGGGTCTGCCATGTGCGGGATCGTAGTCATCGACGGGTACCCGCCACAGCCCGCGCATGTCGCGCAGCGCGACGGGTACCACACCGCCCGTGCAGACATTCCTGCCCTATCCGGACTTCGGCCGCACCGCGCAGGTCCTCGACCAGCGCCGACTCGGCAAGCAGCGGGTCGAGGCCATCCAGGTGCTCCGCGGCCTCGTCCGCCCCGGATACGGCTGGCGGCACCACCCCGCGGTCAAAATGTGGACCGGCTACGAGGAGGCACTCGTCCGGTACGGGCTGGACATCTGTGCGGTGTGGACGGCCGGGGGCCGCGCGGACACCTGCGCCACCACCCTGACCGCCGACCTGGCCGCCGGCTGCGGCATCACCCGGGTACGCACCGAGGAGGAACTCGCCGTCGCCGGTGAGCTGCCGCCCTGGCTCGGCATGCCGGAGCTGCACCTGAGCCACCGCGCGTCGCTGCTGCGCAAGGATCCCGGGCACTACTTCCCGATCTTCGGCGACCTGCCGGACGTCCCGTACGTCTGGCCGTTGTCGGACCGGGACCGGCCGTGTCCGTTGCCGCCGCTGCACTGATCGGGCAGGCTGGATCCGTTTTCGCCCCAGAAGCACCGATTCCGGGAAAGGCAACGCATGGAGCTGTCACGGCCGCTGGGCCGGCTCATCGGCGTACGCCCGCACGTGGTCGAGCCCGGCGGCGGCGGCCCGAGCCGGGTCACCCGGCCGGTGGAGGTGGTGGTCGTCGGCGGCGGCATCGCCGGCATGTCGGCGGCGGTGGTGCTCGCCGAACGGGATGTGCGCGTGACGGTGCTGGAGGCCGCGCACACCCTCGGCGGCCGGCTCGGCGCCTGGCCGGAGCGGCTGGCCGACGGCACCACGCAGACCGTCGAGCACGGCTTCCACGCCTTCTTCCGGCAGTACTACAACTGGCGGTCGATCCTGCGCCGCGCCGACCCCGCGCTGGCGATGCTCAAACCCGTCGCCGGGTATCCGATCCTGTCGCACCAGTGGCCGGCGGAGGAGTTCGGCAACCTGCCGCCGGCACCGCCGCTGAACCTGCTGGCGCTGTTGCTGCGCAGCCCGAGCCTGCGCCTGCCCGAGCTGCGCGGCATGGACCGGGACGCCGCCCTGCCGCTGCTGACCTACGACCCGCAGCGCACCTACGCGGAGCTGGACGGCACCACCGCCGCCGAACTGCTGGACTCGCTGCGGCTGCCGGACCGGGCCCGGGCGATGCTCTTCGAGGTCTTCTCGCACTCGTTCTTCAACCACGAGCGGGAGATGTCGGCGGCCGAACTGGTGGCGAACTTCCACTTCTATCTGCTCGGCAACGGCGAAGGGCTGGCCTTCGACGCCCCCGACGAGGACTACGCCGAGGCGATCTGGCGGCCGCTGCGCGCCCATCTCGAACGGCACTCGGGCGAGGTGGTCACCGGCAGCCGCGCCACGCGGCTGCACCGCACCGGCGACGGCTGGCAGGTGCACACCGGCGACAGG
>Ga0233383_1000119_pt1 | contig 34124 bp, 32 predicted proteins | sample ElkDunMinimDraft_14_FD_191542 | JGI IMG/M metagenome (GOLD analysis project Ga0233383, IMG submission 191542) | Fecal eukaryotic communites from dung pellets of Tule Elk in California, USA - Elk Dung G16 | ecosystem: Host-associated > Mammals > Digestive system > Large intestine > Fecal | place...
CGACACCGACCGAGCCGCCGACAGAGCCGACGCCGACCGAGCCACCGGCCGTGCTGGGAGCCGCGCGCTTCGCTGTCACGGCGACGACGAAGCCGGTCGTCCGCGGCAGGAAGGTCGTCGTCAAGGCCGCCGGCCTCGCACCGCGCGAGCCGTATCGCGTCCGTGTCGCCGGTCGCACCGTCCGTACGGGCAAGGCGTCGGCAGCCGGTCGCGTCACGGTGAGGGTGACCGTCCCGAGGTCGGTCAAGCAGGGCACGCGCCGACTCACCGTCGTGGGCTCGAAGAACATCCGCCTCGGCACCCGGACCCTGGTCGTCGTCAAGCCGCGCTTCTCCGCGACCGTCCGCACGAGGTCCGTCCGCGCCGGCCGTACGCAGGTGATCCGTCTCAAGGGCCTGCTCCCGGGCGAGACGGTCGTCGTCCGTGTGAACGGCAAGCGGGTGTCACCGAAGGGCGCCAAGGCGAACCGCAAGGGTGTCTACCGCCTCCGGACGAGCGTGGGCCGCGCACCGGGCCGCAAGGTCGTCAAGGCGACCTCGGTCAAGGGCCGCAGCGGTTCCGCCTGGTACGTCGTCCGTCGCTGAGGACGGGATGCGCAGCGGGCGTACGGCACGCCTCGTCGCGCTGCTGGCGGCTGTCGCACTGACCACACCGGTCGGTGCGGCACCGCCGGCGGGCGCGCTCGACGCGACGGCCGGGTACGAGGGGCGCTGCTCGGCAGCGGACCGGGACGGGGTCACGGTCGTCGTCGACTTCGGTGACCTCGACGGGAACGAGGGGCGCTCTGCGGAGACGCTCGTACGGTGCGCTCCGCCACGCTACGACGCCCACGGTGACGTCGTCGCGCGGACAGGTCTGGAGGCGTTGCACGAGGCAGGGATCGAGTCCACCGGGGTCGCGCGGTGGGGATCGTCGTTCGTCTGCCGGCTCGAGGGCCGCCCGGCCGCCGACGAGGTCGTGGCCATCCGCGAGGACCCCGCGTACGTCGAGCGGTGCCTCGACACGCCTCCCGCGAACGCGTACTGGGGCTACTGGCACGCCGACGGGTCCGGAACGGCCTGGGAGTACTCGAGCCTCGGCGTCCTCGGCCGTACGGTCACGCCCGGCGGGTTCGAGGGGTGGTCGTTCTCGCACGACGCGGGAGCAGACTCCAACCCACCGCCCGAGGTCGCGCCGGTCAACCCGGACGGCGGCCCGCGGCCGGACCCCGCGCCGGAGACGCCTGACCCCGAACCGCCGACGACCACGCCCGAACGCCCTTCGGTCGACCCAGCGGCGTCGCGCGCCGCCGGATGGCTCGTGCGCGAGCTCGGTCCCGGTGGGCAGATGGCCGGCCCGGCCGCGGGCGTGACCGACTGGGGTCTGACGATCGACACCCTGTTCGCGCTGCAGGCGGCAGGCACCGGTGCGAGTGCCGTCCGCAAGATCGTCTCGGCACTCGACGCCCACGCCGGGGCGTACCTCGGACCCGAGCTCTTCGACGACGCCGACGCCCGGCTCGGCGGTCAGACGGCCAAGCTGCTCGTCGCCGCCGTGGTGGCGGGCAAGGACCCGCGGGCGTTCGGGCGCAGCCAGCTCGCGCCCGGCCGCTTCGACCTGCGTGCCGAGACGCTCGGGCTCCTGGCGACCGGCCGCACGGACAAGGGACGGCTCTCCGACCGCGGCACGGGGTCCGACACCACCAACGTCTTCAGCCAGTCCCTCGCCGTGATCGGGCTGGCCCGCTCGGGCGGAGTCCCGCGCAGCGCGGTCGACTACCTGCTCACGCAGCAGTGCCGAGCCGGGTTCTTCCGGATGTTCGCCCAGGACGGCAAGAGCTGCGACGCGGGGGCCGGGGCGCCGGACACCGACGGCACGGCGATGGCGCTCCAGGCACTGCTCACCGCACGCGACCAGGGCGTCACCGGACTCGACGCGGCGATCGACCGTACGGCGTCGTGGCTGGTCGGACACCAACGCTCCGACGGTTCGTTCGGTGGGGGCGTCTCCACCAGCGCTGCGAACTCCAACAGCACGGGCCTCGCCGCACAGACGTTGAAGGCCACCGGGCGGACCGCTTCGTACGCGAAGGCGCGGCGCTGGGTCTCTCGCCTGCAGGCGACCGCGACGGCGGGCAAGGGGCTGCGGGACGAGGTCGGGGCGGTCGCCTACGACCCGCGCTCGTACGCCGCCGCGCGGACGAAGGGCCTGGGCGTGCAACGCGACCAGTGGCGGCGGGCGACCGCGCAGGCCGTGTTCGCGTTCGCGCCGGTGTCGTTCGCCGAGCTCGGCGCTGCTCCGGTCACCGGTGACCCGGACCGGCCGTCCGGCGAGCCCGATCGGGGGACGGGCGCGGCACCCGCGCCTGGTCCCGCGCAGCCCGGCACGCCGGCGCCCCCGCCGGGCGTACCGTCAGTGCCGCTCACCCCGGCACCGGCGACGGCACCGGCGCCACCCCGTGCGGGGACCCCCGCCGAGCGGCTCGCCGGATACCTCACACGGCAGCTCGCGGGCGGCGACCACGTCCTCGTCCGTTCCGGTGGCAGCACGTTCGTCGACTACGACCTCACCGCCGACACGGTCGTCGCTCTGCGGCTGCTCGGCGCGGAGCCGAAGGCAGCCGCGCGGGCGACACGGTTCCTGCTCGACAGACGGTCGGTGCAGGCATACGCGCACGGCGACCCGTACGAGGACGGTGACGCCGCGTACGCGGAGGCGTTGGCGAAGCTGGTGCTCGTCGCGCGGACGTCGCCCGTGCGCGCGCACGCCCGTGTCGCGAAGGACCTCGCGCACCGCCTCACGACCCTGCGCGACGTTGATGGCGGCGGTGACGGTGACTACCGGGACCGCGGCGCGTACGGAGACGAGAGCGGTTCCACCGTGCGGCAGTCGTCCGTGGCGCTCGCGCTGCTCGCCGCCGGGGAGGACGGCCTCGCCGATGCCGCTGCGGAGCGGCTGGTCTCGGCGACCTGCGACGACGGCACCTTCGCGACCGCCCTCGACACGGAGTGCGAGACCGGTGACCTGACGGCGACCGCGCAGGCGGCGCAGGCGCTCAACGCCGCTGCGCCGCCGCGCACGGCGGGCAGCGCTGCCACCGGCAACGCCGTGCCGGTCGCGTGGAGCACGGCCCGGGCCGACGCCGTCGCCCGCGCGGCCGCGGCGCTCGTCGACGCCACCCGGCTCGACGGCACGGTCGTCAGCCCTGGCGGTGCGGTCGACGTCGCCGCGTCGGGTCAGGCGGCCGCCGGACGCCACGCTCTCGGCCTCGATCTGTCGGCGACCTCCCACCTGCTCGGCAGCGCCCTGCTCACCGACGGCGGTCTCCCCACACGCGTCGGCGGGAAGGCGTCCGCGCTCGAGGCGGTCCTCGCCGCCGCTCCCGCGGTGGCGGGCCACGGCGTCCTCGGCGCGCCCGGCTTCCCGTTCGTCCCGGCGACGCGCGCGCCGTTGACCTCCGTACCGGCGCCGGCCGAGGCGACCGACTCGTCCGCGCGCGACGCCGACGAGGTCGTGGTCTCGCGTGGGCTCCTCGCGGCCGCGGCGGGAGCGTTCGCCGCGCTCCTCGGCCTCGTCGCTCTCCTGCTCGCCCGCACGGCGCGAACCCCCGACGTACCCCTCTCCGAAAGGAACCCCGCATGAGATTCCCTGCCCTGGTGGCGTCGGTTGCACTGGCCGCCTCCACCCTCGCCCTGACACCCAGCCCTGCCCCGGCGTCGGCCGTGGCGGCGACGTCGACCCCCGCGGTCGTGTCCGCCGTCGACACCGCCGCCGCCCGTGCCGCCACGACATGGCTGGCGCGCGATCTCACGGGCGGACGCCTGGACGGCCCGATGGCCGGCTTCGTCGACTGGGGCGTGACCATCGACGCACTGTTCGCGCTGGAGGCGACCGGAGCACCATCGTCCGCCGTGGCCGCGGTGGCCGAGGCCCTCGGCACCGAGGGGGTCGCCGCGTACACGCAGTACGCGGTCGCCCAGTACGACGCGAAGGCGCTCGTCGCCGCACTCGTCGCGGGCGAAGATCCGCGGACCTTCGGCGGGAAGGACCTTGTCGCGGCCACGCGGGCGGGCGTCACGACCACGGGCGCCAACCCCGGTCAGCTCAAGGGCGCGGGGATGTTCGGCCACGCACTCGCCGTGATCGGGCTCGCGGGGGCGCGGCAGAACGACGCGGCGGCGATCGCCGCGATGCTGCGGCAGCAGTGTGCGGCCGGGTGGTTCAGGTTCGCGTTCGCCGGTGACGGCCGGTCCTGCGACGAGACCGCGAACGCCGCCGAGCAGCACCCCGACGCCACGGCGATGGCGCTGTCGGCGATGCTCGCGGCACGTCGTGCGGGGGCGACCGGTCTCGACGACGCGATCTCACGCGCTCGTGCGTGGCTCGTCGGTCAGCAGCGCCCCGACGGTGCGTGGACCGGTGACCGTTACACCCCTGCGGAGAACACGAACTCGACGGGTCTCGTCGTCCAGGCGCTCTCCGATGCAGGGGGCGCCGCCGACGCGGTCGCTCGAGGTGCGGCCTGGATCCGCACGGTGCAGGTCAGCGCCGCGACCGCGACCGGGACGGTGCTGGCGGCAGAGCCCGGCGCGATCGCGTACGCGAAGGAATCCTTCGACGCGGCCGTCGCCGCAGGCAGCCTCCTCGACGGCCAGCGTGACCAGTGGCGACGTGCCTCGGCGCAGGCGGTCCTCGGACTCGCCCGGGTCTCGTTCAGCCAGCTCGTCGGTCTCGCCCCGCGCGACCCCGCTCCGGTCGACCCGCCGCGGCCGCCCGCGCCGCTCCCGGCCGTCACCCTGACGGTCGCCGCTCCGACGGCGCCGGTGCTGCGCGGTCGTACGATCACCGTCACCGCGTCGCGGCTGGCGGCGCGCGAGGCGTACACGATCGCGGTGGCAGGGAGGAGGGTCCGGACCGGCAACGCGGACGCCCGCGGCACCCTCCATACCTCCCTCGTCGTCCCCACGTCGCTCTCCGAGGGCCGCCGTACGGTCTCGGTCGTCGGCTCGCGCGCCCACCGCACCGGTGCGACGTCCGTCCTAGTCGTCCGTGCCAAGGCGCTCCCTGCGAAGGTCACCAAGAAGAAGGTGCGCCGAGGCAAGAAGCAGGTCCTGACGGTACGAGGGCTCGCGCCCGGCGAGCGCGTCACCGTGACGTACCGCGGCAAGCGGGTCTCGGCCAGGGCCGCGAAGGCGAACGCGCGCGGTGTCGCCAAGGTCCGCTTCGCGGTGGGTCGCAAGGCCGGCAAGACGAAGGTCACGGTCCGCGGCGCGTACGCGAGCCGGAAGCGTACGGTCGCGTTCAAGGTCGTCCGTTGATCCGTCGTCTCCTGGGCTCGGTCGCCGCGAGCATCGCACTCGTGGTCGCCGGGGCGGTCGCGCCCGCGTCCGCGATCGACCCCGGCAAGGGGCAGCCGGGCTTTTGCAGGGACGACTCGGGCGTCACCGTCGTCGTCGACTTCGGCAAGCTCGGTGGCGGTGTGGTCGTCCGCTGTGCTCCGCGCGGCAGCGGCACCGGACTTGACGCACTGAAGGGTGCGGGCTTCCAGATCGCGGGGGTCCAACGGTGGGGTGAGTCGTTCATCTGCCGTATCGAGAACCGCCCGTCGGCCAAGGAGAAGGTGCCCGTCGCGGGCAACCCCGACTATCGCGAGCGCTGCGTCGACACCCCGCCCGCGTCGGGCTACTGGTCGTACTGGCACGCGTCGAACGGCGGCCGGTGGGAGTACAGCCAGTGGGGCGTCAAGAACCGCACGGTCATCCCAGGCGGGTTCGAGGGCTGGTCGTTCTCGCTCAACGCGTCCGCCGACGCCAACCCGGCGCCCCGGGTGGCACCGACCCGTCCGGGACACGCTCCGGCGACGGCACCCGCACAGGGCGGCGACGCCGGACCGACGTCGGACGACCCTGACGAGACACAGGCGCCTGCCGGTGACGACGCGAGCGACTCCGGCAGCTCCGCGGACGACGGCACGCTGCCGAAGCCGCGGCCGCGCGAGAAGCGCACTGCGCCGACGGCGGTTCCGACCCCTGGCGATCCTGCCGATGACGTCCCCTTCTCCGACGGCACCGACCGCGGCGACGTCGAGACGGCGCTGCGCGAGGAGTCCGACGTCGGCACGTACGCACCGTGGGCCGCCGGTGGAGCGGTGGCACTGCTCGGTGTGCTCGGCGCGCTGACGGCCAGGCGGCGTCGTACGGCGCGGGACGGCAGGTGACGACGCTGTCCGCGTACTTCCTCCCGCGCGACCTGCACCCCGCCGCCTGGTGGGTGTGGGCGCTCGGGCTCGCGACGGCCGCGAGTCGGACGACGAACCCGTGGCTGCTCGCGGTCGTCATCGCCGTGGTCTGCTTCGTCGTCGTGGCCCGGCGCAGCGACGCGCCGTGGGCGATGGCGTTCCGGATGTATCTCTGGCTGGCGGCGCTCGTCGTCGTCCTCCGCGTCGGCTTCCGGATCGTCTTCGGCGGGGGAGAGGGCGGCACGGTGCTCGTCACCCTGCCGGAGATCCCGCTGCCCGCGTGGGCGGCCGGCATCCGCCTGTTCGGCGCGGTGTCGGCCGAGTCGCTGCTCGGTGGTCTGTACGACGGGCTGCGGCTGGCGACCATGATCGTGTGCATCGGCGGCGCCAACGCGCTCGCGAACCCGAAGCGCCTGCTCGCGGCGATGCCGTCGGCCCTGTACGAGGTCGGGACCGCCGTGGTCGTCGCGCTCTCGGTCTTCCCGCAGCTCGCCGAGAGCGTGCAGCGGGTCCGGCGGGCGCGCGCCCTGCGCGGCAACCGCGCGAAGGGCCGCAAGGCGCTGCGGGCGATCGTCATCCCCGTGCTCGAGGACGCGCTCGACCGTTCGCTGCAGCTGGCGTCGTCGATGGACTCGCGCGGGTACGGGCGCGCGGGGGCGGCGACCGTGCAGGAGCGGCTGGCCAGCGGCACCCTCATGGTGGTCGGACTGATCGGGGTGTGCGTCGGCGTCTACAACATGCTCGACGGCACGACCCCGCGGGTCCTCGCCGGCCCCGCGCTGATCGCCGGGATCGTCGTGGCGATGGTCGGCTTCACGCTCGCCGGGCGGCGCGTCGCGCGGACGCGGTACCGCCCCGACCGCTGGCGCCTCGCCGAGGTCGTCACCGCCTTCAGCGGCATCGCCGTCGCCGTCGTCCTGCTCGCGACCTCGCGGGTCGACCCGGCCAACCTCAACCCGTCGCTGACCACGCTGTCGTGGCCGCAGCTCGCATGGGCGCCGCTGTGCGGGGTGCTCGTCGGCCTCACGCCCGCGTGGCTGACGCCACCGCCTGTCGTCGGCGAGAACGAGACCCCACTCCAGGAGACCGCTGCATGATCACCCTCGACTCCGTCTCCTTCTCGTACGCGGGGGCCGCGGCGCCGTCGTTGCGCGACGTGTCGCTGTCGTTCGAGGAGGGGGAGCTGGTCCTGGTCGTCGGCCGCACCGGCTCCGGGAAGTCCACCCTGCTCGGCACGCTCAACGGCCTGGTCCCGCACTTCACGGGTGGGCACCTGAGCGGCGAGGTCCGGGTCGCCGGGGTCTCGACGCGGCACCGGCCGCCACGCGAGCTCGCGAACCTGGTCGGCGTCGTCGGTCAGGACCCGCTCGCCGGTTTTGTCACGGACACGGTCGAGGAGGAGCTCGCGTACGGGATGGAGCAGCTCGGTGTGGCTCCGGCGGTGATGCGGCGCCGCGTCGAGGACACGCTGGACCTGCTCGGGATCGCCGACCTGCGGCGCCGCCCGCTGCGCGCGCTGTCCGGGGGCCAGCAGCAGCGGGTCGCGATCGCGTCGGTGCTGACGACGCATCCCGAGGTGCTGGTCCTCGACGAGCCGACCTCCGCGCTCGACCCGACGGCGGCCGAGGAGGTGCTGGCAACGCTGGCGCGGCTCGTGCACGACCTCGGCAAGACGATCGTCGTGGCGGAGCACCGGATGGAGCGGGTGGTGCCGTTCGCGGACCGCATCGCGTACGTGGTCGGCGACGGGTCCGTGGAGGTCGGTGAGCCGGCCGAGATCCTGCGGCGGACGCCGATCGCCCCGCCGCTGGTCGAGCTCGGCCGCCTCGCCGGCTGGGACCCCCTCCCTCTCTCCGTACGCGACGCCCGGCGGCATCCGCCCCCACGATTTGACGCATTGCCCACCGCTCCGGCGCCGAAACGCGTGGACAAGCCGTCAAATCGTGGGGGCGGCGGCGGGGGAGGGGGACTCACGGCGCGGGGGGTGGTGGTGCGGTACGGGGCGAGGGTCGCCGTACGGGGAGTCGACCTCGCGCTGTCCTCCGGTGAGGTGACCGCGCTGATGGGACGCAACGGCTCCGGCAAGTCGTCGCTCCTGTGGGCGCTGCAGGGTTCGGGACCACGGCAGGGCGGGTCCGTCGACGCCGCCGGGGCCGACCCGCGTGACCTGTCGCGTGCCGACGCTCGTCGTCGCGTCGGGCTCGTCCCGCAGTCGGCCAGCGACCTGCTGTACCTCGAGTCGGTGGCGGCCGAGTGCGTCGCCGGTGACGAGGACGCCGGGGCCGCCACGGGGACGTGCCGCGCCCTGCTCGAGGACCTGACGCCAGGCGTGGACGACGCACTCCACCCTCGTGACCTGTCCGAGGGGCAGAAGCTTGCGCTCGTGCTCGCCGTCCAGCTCGCGGCGGCGCCCGCGGTGATGCTGCTCGACGAGCCGACCCGTGGTCTGGACTACACCGGCAAGGAGGTGCTGGCGCGGATGGTGTCGCGGCTCGCCACCGACGGCCACGCCGTGGTGGTGGCGACGCACGACGTCGAGTTCGTCGCGACCGTCGCCGACCGTGTCGTCGTGATGGCTGAGGGCGAGATCGTCTCCGACGGACCGACCGCGGACGTCCTCACGGCGTCACCGGCGTTCGCCCCGCAGGTCGCGAAGGTGCTCGGTCCACCGTGGCTGACGGTCGCCCAGGTCCGCGACGCGCTCACGTCGGAGGTGTCGCCGTGACCTGGCGCGACGGCGCCCGGCGCCTCCGGCGCGGTCCGCGGTTCGGCCGTCCCGACCAGGCTGTGCGGGTCGGCCCGCGCTCGGCGCTCGTGCTCACCCTCGCCTCGGTGGCCGGGCTCATGATGTTCGTCTGGCCGCTGCTCGTCCGGGTGGAGCCGCAGGGCCTCCAGCACGGTACGGACGCGCCGTTCCTGTTCGTCGCGATCCTGCCTGTCCTCATCGTGGTGGTGCTCGCGGAGCTGTCCGAGGGCGGCATGGACTCCAAGGCGCTCGCGATGCTCGGCGTGCTGTCGGCCATCAACGCCGCGCTCCGTCCGCTCGGTGCGGGGACGGCCGGGATCGAGACGGTGTTCTTCATGCTCGTGCTGGCCGGGCGGGTGTTCGGGGCCGGTTTCGGCTTCGTCCTGGGATGCACCTCGCTCTTCGCGTCGGCGCTCCTCACCGCCGGAGTGGGACCGTGGCTGCCGTTCCAGATGATGGCGTCGGCGTGGATCGGGATGGGCGCCGGTCTCCTCCCGCGACGGGTCACCGGCAAGGCGGAGATCGCGATGCTCGTCGGCTACGGGATCGTCGTCGCGTACGGGTTCGGGTTCCTCATGAACCTGTGGTTCTGGCCGTTCGTCACCGGGGCCGAGGTCGACTACCACGACGGGTCCCTCTCGTACGTCGCCGGAGCGCCGGTGCTCGAGAACCTGCACCGCTTCGCCGTCTTCACCCTCCTCACGTCCACCGCGGGGTGGGACACGGGCCGCGCGATCACGAACACCGCCGCGATCCTCGTCCTCGGACCCGCCGTCCTCGCGACTCTGCGCAGGGCCGCCCGCAAGGCGTCGTACGGGGAGGTGGGGACGTACGGCGAGCGGTCTGCGACGGGTGAGGGGAGAGTGGGCAGGAGGTGAGCGACATCGCCCGGCGGAGACCGACCCGCGGAGCCGAAGGAGACCACTGATGCGTGGAGTCATGATGTACGGCCCGGGCGACGTCCGTACGGAGGAGCGTGAGGACCCGACGATCCTCGAGCCGACGGACGCGATCCTCCGCGTGACGGCCACGTGCGTGTGCGGCTCCGACCTGTGGCCCTACCGCGGTGCCGAGCCGCTCCAGGCGTCGCCAGCGGCGATGGGGCACGAGTACGTCGGCGTCGTCGACGAGGTCGGGGCGGAGGTCGGGAACGTCTCGGTCGGGGACTTCGTCGTCGGGCCGTTCGTCGCGTCCGACAACACGTGCGAGATCTGTCAGGCCGGCTACCAGTCCCGGTGCATCCACCAGGTGATGATGGGCGCGATCGGCACGCAGGCGGAGCGCGCGCGCATCCCGTTGGCCGACGGCACGCTGGTCAAGACTCCGGGTGAGCCCTCGGACGACCTGATCCCGTCGCTCCTCGCGGCCTCCGACGTGCTCGGGACCGGCTGGTACGGGGCGGTGGCCGCCGAGGCCGGTCCGGGTCGGACGATCGCGGTGGTCGGTGACGGTGCCGTCGGCCTCTCGGCGGTGCTCGCGGCGAAGCAGCTGGGCGCCGAGCGCATCATCGTCTTCAGCCGGCATCCCGACCGCCAGGCGCTCGCTCGCGAGTTCGGCGCGACCGACATCCTGGAGGAGCGCGGCGACGAAGGTGCAGCACGGGTCGTCGAGCTCACCGGCGGGTACGGCGCTCACGGGGTGGTCGAGGCCGTCGGCACCCAGGAGTCGATGTGGCAGGCCATCCGCGCCACCCGCCCTGGGGGTTTTGTCGGGTACGTCGGGGTGTCCCACGGTGTGGAGCTCGAGGGCCTCGACCTGTTCTTCGCGAGCGTCCACCTGCACGGCGGGCCCGCGCCGGTGCGCCGGTTCCTTCCCGAGCTCGTCCAGCTGATCTGGGACCGCACGATCGACCCCGGCAAGGTCTTCGACCTCACCCTTCCGCTGGACGAGGCCGCCGAGGGCTACCGGGCGATGGACGAGCGCCGCGCCACCAAGGTTCTTCTCACCCCCTGAGATCAGTGTCGAGACCGCCCGACACGGGGGTTTCGAACCGCTTCTCGCAGGGAACGACTCATGTTGCGGAGTGCTACGGCACCCCGTACACAGAGAGAGCAACGGCACCCAGCGCGCCGGGTCGGCGCGGGCAGAAGGAGATCACCATGAGCACACAGGATCCCGAGTCCACCGAAGGCCCCGCGGACGGCGGTGCCGAGGGCGTACCCGGCGTGCACGACGGCGGCGCGGACGGCGGTGCCGACAGCGGTGCCGAGGGTCCCGCGGACGGTGGCGCGGAGGGCGTACCCGGTGTCAACGACGGCGGCGCGGACGGCGGTGCCGACAGCGGTGCCGAGGGTCCCGCGGACGGTGGCGCCGAGGGCGTACCCGGTGTCCACGACGGCGGGGCCGACGGCAGCGCATGACCGCTCACCCGAGCGGGGCGCCTCTCTCGGAGGGGCGCCCCGCTCGTCTCAGGGACGCAGCCTCGATCGGGCCGGTCGAGTGGCTGCTGGGTCGGAGCGTGGAGGAGTTCGCGACCACCTCGTGGGGGCGCGAGCCGCTCCTCGTCACGGCGCAGGAGCGCAAGAGCGGGTTCGACGACCTCTTCGACGACGACGCCGTCGACGCCCTGGTCTCGGAGCACGGTCTCCGTACGCCGTTCCTGCGGGTCGCCCGTGACGGGACCACGCTCCCGAACCGCGACTTCACCGCCGGCGCGGGTGTCGGGGCGGGGATCACCGACCAGGTCGACGACTCGCGCCTCACCGGACTCTTCGCCGACGGCGCGACCCTCGTGCTGCAAGGGCTGCACCGCACGTGGCCGCCGCTCGTGCGGTTCGTCGCCGCCCTGGCCGACGAGCTCGGGCACCCGGTCCAGGCCAACGCGTACGTCACCCCGCCGCAGTCCCAGGGGTTCGACGACCACTACGACGTCCACGACGTGTTCGTGCTGCAGGTCAGCGGCGAGAAGGAGTGGCGCATCCACCGGCCGGTCCTGGAGTCGCCACTGCGCGACCAGCCGTGGACCGAGCGCCGGGCGGCGGTCGCGCGAGCGGCGAAGGAGCCGCCCCTGATCCGTACGGTGCTCCGTCCGGGGGACTGCCTCTACCTCCCGCGCGGGTACCTGCACGCCGCGACCGCGCTCGGCGACGTGAGCACCCATGTCACTCTCGGCATCCACGCCTGGACCAGGCACGCGCTGGCCGGTGAGGTGGTGCAGGCGGCACTCCTGTCGCTGGCCGACGATCCGCAGATCCGCGCGGCGCTCACCGTGGGCGTCGACGTCGGAGCCACCGAGGACCTCGGCAGCGACGTCGACCTGGTCCGCGACCGGCTCGCGGCCGCGCTGGCCGAGGTCGACGCGCAGGCGGTCGCACTCCGGCTCGCGACGGCGTCCCGCGCGGCGGGCCGGCCCTCACCCGTCGGACCGGTCTCGCAGCTGCGGGCCGCGCAGCACGTGCGCGACGACGACCGGGTCCGGCTCCGCCCGCACCTGCACGCGGGACTGGAGGCGCGCGACGACGGGGGAGCGAACCTCCAGAGCCGTGCAGGCACCGTACGGCTCGCGCCCGCCGAGGTGTCGGCGGTGCGAGCCCTGCTGGAGGGCGGCGAGTGCTCCGTCGCGGAGCTCGGGAGCGAGCTCGCACGCCGCCTGCTGGCTCGTGCGGTCGTGGTCCGTGTCGGCTGAGCCGGTGACCGCCGAGGCCGCGACCTCCGAGCCGTTCCGGTGCGCGACGGCCGCGCGCCGTCGAGGGGACCCGCTGGTCGCCACCGCCACCCCGGCGCGCCGGTGGCTGCTGGTCGAGCACCCGGGGCCCTGGCCGTTCAACGCCTTCGCCTCGGACGCCATCGCGCCCGACGTCCTCGCAGAGCTGGCCGCCGCCATCCGCCCCGCGCGGTCGCGGCTGCTGATGATCCGCCGGCCAGGTCGCCAGGTCAGCGGCGCGGACCGGCGCTGGGCGGTGCTGGACAACGACGCGGGCCACGAGCAGGTGTGGGGCACGTGGCGCGACAGCGCCGACCTCCGGGAGGCGGCGGCCGCCGTCCGCGAGCCGTTACCGACGACGGACGTCCCGGCTCGTACGACGCTGCTCGTCTGCACCCACGGGCGGCACGACGTCTGCTGCGCGATCCGCGGGCGTCCGGTGGCAGCCGCACTGGCCGAGCGCTGGCCCGAGGACACCTGGGAGTGCTCGCACATCGGTGGCGACCGCTTCGCCGCGAACGTCATCGTCCTCCCGGGCGGGACGACGTACGGGAACCTTGACGCGGCCAGCGCCGTGGACGTCGTCGGGTTCCACCTCGCCGGCGCCGTCGTCCCGGAGTACATGCGTGGCGTCGCGTCGGCGCCTCCGTACGGTCAGGCGGCGGTCGTCGCGGCGCACGAGAGGTACGGCCCGTTGCCGGCCGAGGCGGTGCGCTTCGTCGGCGGCCGTCGTACGAGCGAGACCGGGTGGGAAGCGGACGTCGAGGTGCTCCGCGACGGACGGGCGACGCGGCTCGTCGCGTACGTCGAGACCCGCGAGCAGGCGCCCGCGATGCTCACCTGCGGAGCCCACGTCGAGACCTCGGCGAAGGCCTACGCGGTCACGCGGCTGGAGCAGCGGTAGCGCTCCGTCGCCGACCACGGCGACATGTGTAGGGCAAAAATCTGTCCGATTCGGCCATCCGAGACCGGTTCGGCGCCGAAGCACCTGCATGAACCTTTCCGACCACGGCGAGCTGGCGTTCAGTCTCCGTCTGGCCCGGAGGGACGAGAGTGCCCTCGAAGAGGCCTACGAGAGATATGGCCCCGTCGTGCTCGCGTACGTGACCCGGTACGTCGGTCGAGACGAGGCCGAGGACGTCCTCCAGAGGACGTTCCTCGACGTGTGGAGAGGCGCGTCACGGTACGACCCGAGCCAGCGCTTCGCCGGGTGGCTCTTCACGATCGCCCACCACCGGGCCATCGACGTGCTGCGCGCACGCAGGCACGTGGTCGTCGACGTGGACGCCATCCATGACCTCATCGGCGAGGACGGGCGCGAGACCGTGAACCGTTTCGCGGACGCGGCGGATGTTCGCTGGGCGGTCGCCCGACTGCCGGAGCACGAGCGCACGGTGCTCGAGATGGCGTACTTCAACGACCTGACGCAGCCCGAGATCGCCGCACACCTGCGGGTCCCGCTGGGTACGGTCAAGGCGCGTGCCGCACGAGGGACGCGTCGGCTCGGCAGGATCTTGAGCGACGCGGAGCCCCAGGGCTAGACCACGACGAGCTTCGTCCCGTCGGTCTCGTGGTCGGCCATCGCGACACTGTGGATCGCCGGGTCCTCGTACGTGTTCCAGTAGTACGTCCCCGTCCGCGACGAGAAGAGCCCGGTGTAGATGGTCTTCTCGAACTCGCCCGATCCCATGGCTGCGGAGCCGTCCACCATCGCGACCTGCTGCAGGGTGTGGAACGCGCGGCTGACGTTCTCCTCTTCGTTGGCCTTGTCCGGGTAGTGGGCGTTGACGTAGGCCGCCCGCACGAACCGGGACGGCGAGTAGTAGTCGCCGGGGATCCCTCGCATGTGGGACCCCGAACCGAACGGGCCCAGGTGCGCCCGCCCGAGCACGATCTCCTCGGGGAACTCGGGCGACGTGTTGAGGTAGTTGCGCAGGTTCTCGTGGTGCCACGCGAAGCCGGGCTGGTTCGCGAGGACGTCGACGTCGTCGTCGAAGACCTGCACGCCGTCGCTCGTGGACTCCACCACGATGGCGCGCGTCGGGTCGCCGATGATCCAGTGCAGCAGCGAGCTCGGGTACTTCTCGTTGATCGGCTTGTCGACGATGACGACGTCGCGGAGTGCTGCCTCCACCTCGTCGACGGTGGCGAACTGGGACGCCACCCAGAGCGGGAACTCGAACGCGGCGACGTTCGTCGCACCCTCGGCCGGTTCCTTCGCGTACTCCGCATAGCCAGGGAAGTTGAGGCCCGCAACGGCCAGTCCTGCATCGTTGCCGCAGTCGAAGTAGAGCGGCGTGTCCTCCTCGACGATGCCCATGCCGATCACGGCGTGCTCGATGCGGGGCACCGCGCCGAACGGCGACTTCGTGGCGTAGCCGGTGGGCGTCACCACCACCTGCTCCCCGTAACCGCTCGTCCAGTCGAGGTTGCGTGCGAGGTAGAGACTCGTGCCGTCCGAAAACCTGATGCTTGTGCACATGATCCGATCATCACCCCGGGGACTGTCATCGGCACGTCGATCACGTGGTCGGCAGATCGAGGCGCCCCGTCGGCAACCGAACGCGCTCGGGGTCCGAAGGAGGGGTAGACCAGGTACCTGGTCAGCACCGACTGGAGGGGAGTGTCCGCATGTCCAAGCGTGCGTTCATCAAGTTTCTCGCCGCGTTCGCCGCGGTAGTGGGGCTTGTCGCCGTGGGGTCAGTAGCCCCGGCACAGGCTCAGGCACAGGAGCAGAAGCGGGCGAGGGTCGGCTACACGCAGGTCGTCGTCGACCCGGCCGTCTACTCGCTCATCGCGGGAGCAGGGATCACGCCGGCGGCGGTCGGTGGCGCGAAGGCGTTCGCGTACAAGGGCACGCTCGCGGCCCGGTTCCCGATCACCGGCTACTCGCTCAGGCAGGTACGGATCAAGCACAGCGGCGGCATCAGCCTCACGGCGGGCGACGCGACGATCTCCCTGCGCAGGTTCAACATCGACCTCGGTCGACTCAAGGTCAGCGGAAAGGTCGCCGGCTCCATCGGCAACGTCGGCCGCGTCGACCTGTTCAAGATCCGACGTACGGATCGACCGGGGCTGGGGCTCGTCAAGCTGACGCTGACGGCGACCGCCGCTGGGGCGCTCAACTCCACGTTCGGTGTCAAGGCGTTCAGCGCCGGCGACACGTTCGGCTACGCGAGCCCGCGGCCGTTCGGGCGGTTCTGAGCCACTGACGGAGGCCGGCGGGAGGCGATACATACAGCCTCCCGCCGGCCTCAGGCGACTCCGCCGTTGACGTAGACCACCTGCCCGTTCACCCACCGGCCCGGGCCTGCCAGGAACGAGACGGCCTCGGCGACGTCGCCGGGTTCGCCCAGGCGCTCGAGCGGCGGCAGGGACGCCATCCGGTCGATGACCTCCTGCGACTTGCCCTCCAGGAAGAGCGGCGTCGCGGTCGGACCAGGCGCGACCGCGTTGACGGTGACGTCGCGGCCCCGCATCTCCTTGGCGAGAATCATCGTGAGGGCGTCGATCGCGCCCTTGGTCGCTGCGTACGCCGCGTAGCTCGGCAGGGCCAGCTTGACCACCGACGTCGAGAAGTTGATGATCGCGCCGCCGCGACGAACCCGCCGAGCGGCCTCGCGCGCGACCACGAACGTCCCTCGGACGTTGGTGCGGTGCATCGTGTCGAACGCGTCGAGGTCGAGCTCCTCGACGGGGGAGAGCAGCATGATCCCCGCCGTGTGGACGACGACGTCGATCCCGCCGAGCTCCTGCTCGATCCGGTCGAACACCGCCGCCACGTCGTGCTCGTCGGCGACATCGGCGTTCACCAGTACTGCCTGCCCGCCGCCTGCGGTCACTGCGTCCACGACGTCCTGAGCGCGGTCGCGGCGTCCCGCGTAGTGCACCGCGACGGTCATCCCGTCCGCCGCGAGGCGTTCGGCGACGGCGCGCCCGATCCCGCCGGAGGCTCCGGTGACGAGGGCGACGCGGGTGGGGTTCTCGGTGGGCATGGTGCCTCCTCGGCATTTGTGTACGATGCGTTCATATAACCACCGCTCGCCAAGAGATGAAAGCCGAGGAGTGCGCCATGGGTCGGGGTCGACGTCCGAGCGCAGAGGTCCGCCGCGAGGTGCTCGCCGCTGCGGGGCGCCTGTTGCTCGCCGAGGGCATGTCGCGCTTCACGATGGAGCGCGTGGCTGCGGAGAGCGGCGCGAGCAAGGTGACGCTCTACAAGATGTGGCCGTCCAAAGGGGCGCTCGCCCTGGAGGGGTACTTCGCCACGGTCGAGACGGTGCTGGAGCTTCCCGACACCGGAGACGTCGAGGCCGACCTCCGGACGCAGCTCCACGCGTTCGTCGACCTGTTGTCGACCACGTCGGCGGGACCGGTGATGGCGGGCCTGATCGGCCAGGCCCAGACCGATCCCGAGCTCATGACGGCGTACCGCGCGTCGTACTCCGCGCCCCGGCGTGCCTTGGCCGTCGGTCGGATGACGACTGCTCGCGACCGGGGCCAGCTTCGGGCGGACCTCGACCCCGAGACGGTCGTCGACCAGCTCTGGGGGGCGTGCTACCACCGGCTGCTCGTGCCGGACCAGCCACTCGACGCACGCTTCGCGGACGCCCTGATCGACAACCTCTTTCGGGGCATCGCAGCATGGAAGGCCGAGGACGCGTCGCTCTCTGGCCGGGCCCGGGAGCGGTGAGTCAGGCCTCTTCCCAGGGCGCGGTGTCGCCCCGGTTGAGGAGGCTGAGGCGAGCCTGTATCGCTCGGCGCGCCCGCCCGTACGCATCGTCGGTGCTGTCCAGCAGCGAGTCGAAGTTGGCGCCGTCGAGCAGCGCGTTCAGCTCGAAGGCGAGCTGGGCGGGGGACTCCGAGGGGTCCACCTGGCCCGTCGCCTGCGCCTCGGCGAACGACTCCGCGATCAGGTCGAGCCACTCGCGGCGCGCCGCGGCGAGCGCATCACGTACGTCGCCGGTGCGCGAGGCGTACTCGTAGCCGGTGCGGGCGAAGAAGCACCCGCCGGGAAACACGCGTCCGCGGGAGTAGTCGAGCCACGCGCTGACCAGCGCCCATGCCCGCGCCAGCCCGGGCGGTGACTCGAGGGCGGGTGTCACGACCGTGTCGACGTAGATCCGCTTGGCGGCGCGGATGGTCGCCAGCTGGAGCTCCTCCTTCGCACCGAACAACGCGAAGAGGCCGCTCTTGCTCATCGACAGCTCGGTGGCGAGCCGGCCGATCGAGAGGCCGTCGAGGCCTTCGACGGAGGCGAGGTCGACAGCGCGCCGGAGCACGGTACGCCGCGCGGCATTGCCGCGGCGTACCCGGCCGTCGGGATGGTCGTCCAGGGTCGCCTCGGTGCTCATGACAACGGAAATATATCGCAGGAACCTGCTCTCAACAAATGGTACGATCGTTCGTATTCTTTTTTGAGGGGGAGCGATGACGTCCACGCTCGAGGTCAAGAACGAGGTGTGCACGCGCCGAGGCGCGGCCGCCGACGGCGCACTGATGGAGGAGTTCCTCGCCGGGTTGTCGCCGCGGAGCTTCTACCTGCGGTTCCTCACCGGCTTCGGGCCGGGGGCGCTTCCACGTCTGGTCAAGCACCTGCTCGTGCCGGAGGAGGTCGGCGGTTCACTTCTGGCGTTCCGCGACGGGACCGTCGTCGGGCACGGGATGTGGGCGCCCGACCGCTCCGGCGCCTCTGGCAACGCCTCTCCGACGGCCGAGATCGGGATCGTGGTCGCCGACGCCTACCAGGGGCAGGGCATCGGGTCTCGCCTCGTCGACGACCTTGTCGGGTGGGTCGCGTGCCGCGGGCTCACCGAGGTCCAGGCTGTCGTGAGCGTGGAGAACCAGGTCGTACGGCGGATGATCACGGGGCGGGTCAGCGACGTGCGTTATACGCGGGACGGACCGCTGATCACCGCCACGGCCGCTGCGCACTCCCTGCTCTGAGTGCCTCTGCTGCGCCCGTCAGGGGTTCCCAACCTGCGCCCGCGGGGCCTACTGTCGAGTGATCCTCGTCACACGGACACCCACTCCCGGAGGCGCCCATGTCCGCTCGGTCAGCATCCACCGCCCGCCCGTCCCGGACACCGTGGCGGCTGCTCTCGGCCGGACTCGCCGTGGCGGTGGCTGCCGCCGTCGCGCCGGCCGCGGCGACAGGCGGGCCCGGCCACTCCGGTGATGCCCCGTACCGCGGCAAGGTGATCTCCCAGCTGCGCCACATGACGCTCGAGCAGAAGGTCGGTCAGCTCTTCGTCATCGAGGTCGCCGGGCGGGACGCCGACGCCCCGAGCGACGCGGCGAAGGCGATCAACCAGCGGATGTACGGCGTCGACACGCCGGCCCAGGCGGTCGCCAAGTACCAGCCCGGCGGCGTCATCTACTACACGACGCGCAACAACGACGACAACATCGGCGACCCGGCCCAGGTGGCGAGGCTGTCCAACGGTCTCCAGAGGGCGGCCGTGTCGCTACCGACCCGGATCCCGCTGCAGATCTCGGTGGACCAGGAGGGTGGCGCACTCGTGGCCCGCTTCGGCCCGCCCGCGACGCAGATGCCCGGCAACATGGCGCTGGGTGCCGGCCGCTCGGCGACGGACGCGAAGCGCTCCGCGGAGGTCATCGGCACCGAGCTCGCCTCGGTGGGCGTGACGCAGGACTACGCCCCGGTCGCCGACGTCAACGTCAACCCCAACAACCCGGTCATCGGCATCCGGTCGATCGGGTCCGATCCGCGCCTCGTCTCGGACCTGGTCGCCGCCCAGGTACGCGGCTACCGCGCGGGCGGTGTCTCGGCGGTGGCGAAGCACTTCCCGGGTCACGGCGACACGGCGACCGACAGCCACTTCGGGCTTCCCGAGGTGACGCACACCCGCGCGGAGCTCGAGGCGATCGACCTCCCGCCGTTCCGAGCCGCGATCGCCGCCGGGATCGACTCGATCATGACCGCGCACGTCGTGCTCCCGGCGATCGACCCGGGCGTGCCGGCGACGATGTCGCACAAGATCCTCACCGGGCTGCTCCGCGACGAGCTCGGGTTCGACGGCCTGATCGTGACCGACGCGCTCGACATGCAGGGCGCGACGGCGACGTATCCGCCCGACGTGGCACCCGTCCGTGCGTTCCTGGCGGGAGCGGACCAGCTCCTGGTGCCGCCGCAGATGGACACCGCGTACAACGCGGTGCTGGCGGCCGTCCGCAGCGGTGAGATCAGCAAGAAGCGGCTGGACGAGTCGGTCTACCGGATCCTGCTGCACAAGCACCGTCGCGGCATCTTCCGGGATCCCTTCGTCGATCCCGCCGCAGCCACGCAGATCGTGGGCGCGCCGCAGCACCGCGCCGATGCGCAGGAGATCACTGACCGTACGACCACGCTCGTCAAGAACGACGCCGGTGTGCTGCCCTTGGCGGCGGGTCCCCGTCGCGTGCTCGTCGCCGGGTGGGGTGTGACCACCACCCAGTCGATGGCCACCGCGCTCGGTGCACGCGGAGCGACCACGCAGGTCCTCGAGTCCGGGACCACGCCGTCGCAGGCCGCGATCGACGCTGCCGTCGCGGCGGCGCAGACGTCCGACCTCGTGGTGGTGCCGACGTACAACGCCTACGCCGTCGACCCGAAGACGGGACTGCAGACGGCGTCCGCCCAGGCCCAGACCCGGCTGGTACGGGCACTGCTCGCCACCGGGAAGCCGGTCGTGGTCACGGCGATGCGCAACCCGTACGACGTCGCCTCGTTCCCCGAGGCGCCGACCGTGCTCGACACGTACGGCTACACCGCGCACCAGATCGAGTCGCTCGTGCGGGTGCTCTTCGGCGAGGTGGACCCGACGGGCAGGCTGCCGGTCTCCATCCCGCGGGCCGACGGGACCGGCGAGCTGTTCCCGTTCGGGCACGGTCTCGGCTACTGACGCCCGCCCGGTCGCGGCCGTCGCTCACCGGAACAGGTGGGCGCGGTCGCGTGCCCACGTCGCGAAGGTCCGTGGATCAGTGCCCGTGACGTCGGCGACGGTGGTGGTGACCGGCTCGGGATGGGCGACGAACGACTCCCACCCATCGAGGACGGCGTCGGGATGCCCGTCGTCCACGAGTCGCTCGACGAGCGGACGTTCCACCGTGCCTGTCGCTCCGGTCAGGGGAATCATCGAGACCCGTCCTTCCTGCACTGTCGGCGATAGTGCTCGCTGACGCTAGGACCTCGACGTCGCTTGAAGTCAACGGCGATACGCCTGCGTGAGCCGGCGCACGATGCTCCAGTGCGGCCGGCTGAGGATCCCTGTGCTCGAGTGCGACCGGCGGGCGAGAGGGTGGCTCACCGGTTGTGCGGCGCTGGGACAGGTTGGAGGGTCTCGAGGAGGACTGTCGGGCGCGGCGACGTCCGCGATCAGCGCGGGAGAGCGAAGCCGGTGCGGGCCTCGAGGACATCGACGACCGCGTCCTGGAAGCGAGGGTCCGACGCGGCGGCGTGGGGTGCACGGACTGCCTCGTGGTACCAGTAGCCACCCGTGCGCGGATCGATCGAGTCCTCTTCGGCCGTCGCGAGCCACACCTGGGTCGTGCGACCGTCCTCCAGGCTCTCCGGGGCGGACGGGCCGCCCATCCGCGTCGGGACCCAGCCGGGGTCGACGGCGTGGGACACGGTCTGCGGCCAGCGGCGGGCCAGCGCAAGGGCGAGCGCCGTCACGAAGAGCTTGCTGTCCGCGTACGAGGTCCGCCCCGGCGCCGCGAAGTCTGGCTCCAGGCGCTGCGGTGAGCCGGAGAAGTGCATCCCGCTGCTCAGGAAGATCGCCCGCTCCGGCGGCGTCATCGTCGCGGTGAGGACGAACGGCGCGACCGTGTTCACGGCCAGCACGGCGCCACCGCGCATCACGCCGGCGTTGTGGACGACGGCGTCGAACGTGCCGATCGCGTCCGCCTGTCGACCGACCTCGACCGTCTCCTCGGGCCGTGACAGATCGCCGTAGACGACCCCGTACATCCGGTCGAGGACGCTCGGGTCCTCGAGGCGTCCGGCGTTGCGGGCGTGGAGCACGACGTCGTGGCCGTCCGCGGCGAGAGCCGTGGCCGTCGCGAGTCCGAGACCAGTCGACGCTCCCGTCACCAGCACCAGTGCCATGATCCCTCCGAGCCAGACGGGTCTTCCCTGCCTTCACTGTAGGCAGGAGCTCCGGCACCGAGGCCGGGTCAGTGATGCAGGGTCGGTCGGTAGACGAGCTCCTGCGTGCGGCCGTCGAGCGTGCGGGACTCGAGCAGCTCGAGGTCGAAGTCGGCCGCGCCGCCGAAGATCGGATCGGTCCCTGTCCGACCGCTGATGACAGGGAACACGGTCACCTGGACGCGGTCGACGAGGCCGGCGGCCATCAGCGCATGGTTCAGCGACAGACTGCCGTGCGAGCGCAGCGGGACGTCGGACTCCGCTTTGAGCCGGGTGACGACATCGACGGCGTCCCCCCTCTCGACGGTGGCGTTCGGCCAGTCGAGCGGCCCCGTCAGGGTCGACGAGACCACGGTCGTCGGCAGGCTGACCATGCGGTCGTTGATCGGGTCTGCCCCGTCCGTCCGCTCTGCGCTCGGCCCCAGGATCTCGACGAACTCCCGGTAGGTGTTCGCGCCCAGGACCAACCTCTGCTCGGCCTCGTACTGGGCGAGGCGGTGGGCGAGGAACTCCGGGCCGTGCTTGCCCCAGTAGCCGCCCCAGTCACCACCCTCTCCGTACGAGCCGAAGCCGTCGAGGGTGGAGACGACGTCGAAGGTGTACGTAGCGGTCATGGTGATCTCCTCGTGCGCGTGGTCGGTTCCCCGGATCGGTTTCCTTGGAGAGACCGGGACGCGCACACGAAACTCATCGGTGTCGGCTAGAGCCAGCCCCGTCGTTTGAAGACGACGTAGAGCGTCACGCACACCAGCGCCATCAACGCGACGGCGAACGGATAGCCGAACGCCCACCCGAGCTCCGGCATCTGCTCGAAGTTCATGCCGTAGATCGTGCCGACGAGCGTGGGAGCGAAGAGGATCGCCGCCCAGGACGAGATGCGTTTGACCTCCTCGTTCTGACGGAGGCTGGCCTCGGTCAGACGCTGCATCTCCTCGTTCTGCCGCTGGCCGACGAGCGTCGAGTTGACGGCGAGGATGTTCTGGAGGAGCAGCCGGAAGCCTTCGACCCGCTCGACGACCCGGATCACGTGATCCTCGACGTCACGGAGGTTTCGCCGCAGCTCCTCGTCCACCTCGTACTTCTCGAAGCCGCTGCGGAGCGCGTCGAGCATGCCGGTGAGCGGTCGGGTGGCGCGCTGGAACTCGATGACCTCGCGAGACAGCTCGTAGATGCGCCGCGAGACCCCCGGGTCACCGGCGAACACCTGGTACTCGATCTCGTCGATGTCGTTCTCGAGACCGGCGACCACCGGCCCGTACTCGTCGACGACCTCGTCGAAGATGGCGTACAGGACGGCTTCGGGGCCGAGACGGAGCAGGTCCGGGGACGACTCGAGGCGTCGTCGGACGTGTGCGAGGTCGGGTGACTCCGCGTGCCGGACGGTGACGACGAAGTCGGCTCCGGTGAACACGTGCACCTCGCCGAACTCGACGCGCTCCTCGGCGTCGAGGTAGCGCGCCGGTCGGAGGACGGTGAAGAGGACGTCGCCGTAGCGCTCGAGCTTCGGGCGTTGATGGGCGCGGACGGTGTCCTCCACCGCCAGCTCGTGGAACGAGAACTCCGCGGCGACCGAGTCGATCTCGGACGGTGTCGGTCGGTACAGGCCGATCCAGCCCATCCCGTGCTCGTCACGCAGCAGCTCGTACGTGTCCTCGAGCGTCGGCGGCTCGACCTTGCGTGCCCCGCCGACGTACACGGCGTTGTCGACGATCCCCATCGCTGCCTCCTCTCGCGGCCACGCCGACCGTACCCCGTGGGCGCCCGCTCGGCGTCAGTCGCGGGTGCCGGCGGCCACCTTCGCGCGGAACTCGTAGTCGCCTGCGCCGACCTCGTACACGACGAAGCCGTCGCGGACTCCCACGTACGAGGCGCCGGGCGGCGGCGTGACGTCGCTGCGCCGACCGGCCGGGACGTGGACCTCGGCGGTGGCGCCGACGGGGATCGTCGCCTGGAGCGTGAGCTGGTGACGACCGCGCTGCCAGCGTGCCTTCACCTCGCCGAGGGGCGAGTCGACGGTCGCGCCGGCGTGGTCGAGGTCGCCGACGGGGGAGGGCTTGACCGTGATCTTCGAGAACCCGGGTGCCGCGGGGGTGATGCCGGCGACCCGTTGGTACAGCCAGTCGTCGACCGTGCCGAAGAAGGCGTGGTTCTGCGACCGCGAGGTCGCCGGCCACTCCTCCCACATCGTGGTGGCGCCGAGCTCCTCGAACCAGTAGCCCCAGCCCGGGTACGTGGGATTGGTGGCGACGTCGTACGCGAGCTCGGCGTGGCCGCCGTCGGTGAGGACCGGAAGCAGATCCTTGGTGCCGATCGCTCCCGTGCTGAGGTGGTTGCCGCGTGCCTCGACGTCCTTGACCAGGTTCGCGAGGACCGTCTCGCGGTGCTCGTCCGGAACGAGACCGAAGGCGAGGGGCAGCACGTTGGCGGTCTGCCGGTAGGCGGCCGCCGGGTTGTCGGCGTAGGCACCCAAGTCCTCGTCGTAGAACGTCGCGTTGAAGGCGTCGGCGACCCGGTCGGCAAACGCCTCGAAGTGCGCCGCGTCGGCCTCCTCGCCGACCACGGTCGCGATCTTCGCCATGAGGGTGGCGGTCCTGTAGAGGTACGCCGTCGCGGGCAGGCGCGTTCCGGCCCCCTGACCCGGAGTCGGGTCGAGCCAGTCGCCGAAGCTGAACCCGGTGTAGACGTTGCCGGTCGAGGCGATCGTCTTCTCGTAGTGGTCGAGCCACTTCTTCATGCCCGCGTAGTTGTCCTCCAGGGCACGGGTGTTGCCGTAGTACCAGTAGAGGTTCCACGCCATCAGCACGTAGCTCGACGACCAGAGCGGATCCACGAACTGCTCCTTGGAGCCCTTCGACCCGGGCACGGTCGCGCCGAAGGTGCCGTCAGCCTGCTGGTCGTCGCGGTGCGTGCGCACCCAGCTCTCGTAGAAGCTCTGCAGGTCGAAGCCGGCGATGGCCGAGTCGGCCGTGAGGTACGCATCCGCGGTGTAGGCGCGCTTCTCGTACATGGGCGTGTCGGTGGGGATCGAGTGCAGGTTGTTGAGGATCGTGTTCGCCTGCGCCTCGTGGTACCTGTTCAGGAGGCCGTCGGAGCTCGTGAACCCGCCCGTCCTCTCGACCGCGGTGTGCACGCGCATCCCGTCGACACCGCGGACGGTCACACCCGCCGGTGCGGTGACCTCGACGTAGCGGAAGCCTGCGTAGCTGTAGCTCGGCTGGTACGACTCGGGGCCGCCGCCCTTCAGCGTGTAGCGGTAGGTCTGCCCGTCGAAGAACCCGAGGTTGCTGTCCACCGTGCCGTCGGCCTTGAGCTTCTCGCCGTACCGGATCGTCACCGTCGAGCCCGCCGGTCCCTCGACCCGGACCTTCGCCCAGCCGGCGGTGGGACTGCCGAAGTCGTACACGGTGGTCCCGACGCGCGGGGTGGTCGTGGCGGTGTGGTCGAGCTGGTCGGTGACCTTGATCGCGGGGAACATCTGGGACCGGAGCGCCACGTCCTTGCCGGGGCCGGCGACGGTCGCCGCTGGCCGCCACGCGGAGTCGTCGAAGCGGGGCGCGTTCCATCCCGGCTGCTCGAGCCGCGCGTCGTAGCTCTCACCCATCCAGACCGAGTCCGACGTGGTCGGTCCGTCGGCTGCGCTCCACGTACGGTCGCTCACCACCTGCTGCGTGGTCCCGTCGGCGTAGGTGATGTCGAGCTGCAGCTTGAGCTTGGTGTCGTCGTGCCACGGCTCGCCCGCCCAGTCGTCGGGGAAGGTCTGGCCGAAGTAGCCGCGCCCCAGGCTCACGCCGACGACGTTCTCGCCGGAGCGCAGCGCCTTGGTCACGTCGTACGTGGCGTAGAGCGTGGTCTTGTCGTAGACGGTGAAGCCGGGATCGAGCTCGTGGTCGCCGACGCGGTCCCCGTTGAGGAAGAGCTTGTAGTAGCCGAGCCCGGTGACGTACGCCCGCGCCGAGGCGATCTCCTTGCCGTCCGAGCTGCCGTCCGAGCTGCCGTCGGAGCTGCCGTCGGAGCTGCCGTCGGAGCTGTCGTCCGAGGAGGCGACGTCGAACTCCTTGCGCACGAGCGCCTCCGGCGGCGTCGGAGCGCTGACGCTCTTCCCCCACGGGCCGCCGCCGTACGGGGCGCCGACGACCGCGGCGGACCAGCCGGCGTCGTCGAAGTCCGGCTGCTCCCACCCCGGGGCCGAGGTGGTGCTCGCGCGCCAGGAGCCGTCGGTGACGGTGCCGATCACGGTGCCGTCGGCGAGCTCGACGCGCAGCCTGCCGAGGAGACCGGCGAAGCCCTGGGCACTGTTGGTCACGCGGACGGCGAGGACGTTCGTCCCGGGGCGGAGCTCGCTCGCGATGTCGGTGACGCGCACGGTGCGCCACGCCTCGCCCTGGGTCGGTGAGCTCAGTGCCTCTGACCCGTTGACGAAGAGCGCGAAGTAGTCGTCAGCGGTGACCTGCAGCTGCGCGGAGGCGATGTCGGCACCGGCAGCAATCTCGACCTCGGTACGGAAGAACTGGTCACCGGCGCTGGCGCTGCCCGTCGCGCCGCCCCCGTTGCTCCAGATCCAGCCCGCACCGTCGAGGGTGGCCGCGGGGCGCCGGTTCGGTGAGCCGATCCACTCGCCGCCGAACTCGTCGGCGTCGACGAACGCGGTCTCGAAGGTCGCGTCCTCGCTCCAGCCGGAGGCACGTCCCTTCTCGTCCCAGACGCGGACCTTCCACGAGTACCGCGTGCGCGACTCGAGCGCGCGACCCGCGTAGGCGATGTCGTACGTCCGCGGCGAGCGCACGTGGCCGCTGTCCCACACGGGTCGGCCGGTGTCGCCGTCCTGCGACACGACGACCTGGTACGCAGACTGGTGGGCGCCGCGGGCCGGGGAGCTCGTGCGCCAGCTCAGCCTCGGGTGCTCGGTGTCGATCCCCAGGGGGTCGACGGCGTGCTCCGCGGTCAGCTTCTCGACCTGGAGAGCGCGGGGGTGCGCGCCCTGCGGGGCGCCGGCGGTCGGCGCCGGAGCGGCCGACGCCTGGAGGGCGCCCATCGACAGTGCGAGCGCCGTCAGCGCGGCGATCATGATTCCGGGAGCTCGTCTCTTCGACATGTCGCCTCACCCTTCGGCCGGGAGCCGTCTCGGATGAAACGGTTCAATCCCTGGCCCACACCCTCGGGGTCGGCTGGTGCGAGCGTCAACGACCCTGACCGGATCCGGCCAGGGTGGAGTGCCGCTCGGCTGCAGATCTCGCAGCCTAAAAACTTTGCTCTTGCGCTAAGTATTCGATAGAGTCATAGTTAGCCATATGGCTAAGCATGAAGGTTTGGACGAGGTCTTCGCCGCGCTCGCGGATCCGACCAGACGTGCGGTGGTCCGACGTCTCGGACAGGGACCGGCGAACGTGAGCGAGCTGGCGGAGCCGTTCACCATCACCCTCCCGTCGTTCATGAAGCACGTCCGCACCCTGGAGTCGAGCGGGCTGGTGCGCACGAGCAAGTCCGGCCGCGTGCGGACCTGCACGCTCAACCGTGACCGCCTCGCGCTCGTGGACGGCTGGCTCGCAGACCAGCGCCGCGTCTGGGAGCAGCGCGCCGACCGCCTCGAAGAGCTCGTCACCGATCGTCAGGAGACCCCATGACCGTCATCGACCCCCGCCTCGACCTCACGCTCGAGCGCGTGATCCGCGCACCGCGAGAGACTCTCTGGAAGGCGTGGACCGACCCCCGGCTGCTGGAGCGATGGTGGGTGCCCGCCCCCGCGGTCGCGAGAGTGGAGCGCCTCGAGGTCCAGCCGGGCGGCGCGTTCGTCACGAGCCTGAGCGAGGACGGCGAGTCGTACGTCGGGCACACGGACGCCGTCTTTCTCGTCGCCGAGCCCGGCGCCCGCCTGGCCTTCACCAACGCGGTCGACAGCAGGTGGAGGCCCGCCTCGCCGTCGCCCGTCTCGATGACCGCCGAGATCAACCTGGTCGACCATCCCGACGGCACCGACTACCGCGTGGTCGTCCGTCACGCCGACCCTGCCGCCCGTGACCGGCACGAGGAGCTCGGGTTCTTCGACGGCTGGGGCTCGGTGACCGCCGCGCTCGCCGCTCTCGCCGAGAGCGGGGACCTGTCATGAGGCTGGCCGTCACCCAGTTCGTCACCCTCGACGGCGTCGCTCAGGGTCCGGGCTCAGCTGACGAGGACCCGTCGGACGGCTTCACGCGCGGTGGGTGGTTCGTGCCCCATCTGGACGAGGCGTTCGTGGAGCAGGCCTCCGCCTGGTTCGACCTCGCGGACGGCCTGCTGCTCGGTCGGCGCACGTACGAGGCGTTCGCCCGGGACTGGCCCCAGATCCCCGAGCCTGATCCGTTCACGGTGCGGATGAACACGTTGCCGAAGTACGTCGTGAGCGACACGCTCGGCACGGGGAGCTGGAACCCGACGACGGTGCTGCGCGGCGATGTCGTCGACGCCGTCGGGGTGTTGAAGGCCGAGCCCGGCCGCGAGCTCCAGGTCCACGGGAGCGCCCGACTCGCTGCCTCCTTGCTCGACGCCGGGCTCGTGGACGTCCTGCGGGTCGCCATCGCGCCGGTGATCATCGGCCAGGGGCGGCGTCTCCTCACCGGGACCCACGATGCGGGCCTCCGGCTCGTCGAGCACCGCGTGACGCCCGCGGGCCTCGTCGTGCTCGAGTACGAGGTGACCGGTGCGGCGCGACGTGCCGAGTACGAGGGCGTCACCTCGGCGGTGTAGTCGAACAGCGTCGACCGGCGTCGACCGCCGAAGGTCAGGGCGACGGAGCGCGCTCGATCGCCGCGGCGACCTCGGGTGACGTGGCGGCGACGACGGTGCGGGCGATCTCGCCGAACGCCTCGAGCTGGCTGGGTTCGAGGACATCGACGACGAGCCGGCGGACCTCGCGGACGTGGCCGGGTGCCGTGGACTCGAGCTTCTCTCGCCCGGCGTCGGTGAGTAGCGCCCCCGTACGACGGCCGACCTCGTTGCAGGCCTCCCGGCGTACGAGGCCGGCCCGCTCGAGGCGGCCCACCGCGTGCGACAGGCGCGAGACCGATCCCTGGGCCAGGGGCGCGAGATCGCTCATCGGCACCATGCCGGTGGGGGAGGCCTCGAGGTGCACGAGGACGTGGTACTCGAAGAGGTTCAGCCCCGCGTCACGTTTGAGCTGTGCGTCGAGCGCAGAGGGCAGCGTGCTGACCAACGCCATGACCGACACCCAGTCCTTGATCTGCTCGGGAGCGAGCCAGGGCACCTCGGGGTCGTCGGAGGGATCGGTCATGGGTCGACCTTATCGGACTTGAACATTCAACTCCAGAGGTTTACGGTGACTTGAACATTCAACTCGCCTCGCGCCCTCAGGAGAATCCATGTCCGTCCTCCGTGTCGACTCCAGCATCCAAGGCCCACACTCGGCGAGCAGCGCGCTCGCCGACCTGGTCATGTCCGAGCTCACCGCCGCCCGGCCCGACGCCCCCGTCGTGTCCCGTCACCTCGCCGCTGATCCGTTGCCGGCTGACGCCTGGCCGGCGGCGATCGGTGCCGCGGGCACCGCACCCGAGGACCGTACGTCCGAGCAGGAGGCCGCCGTCGCGCTCGCCGGCGAGCTCGCTGACGAGCTGCGCCAGGCCACGGCGGCCGTCCTTGCACTCCCGCTCTACAACTGGGGCGTCTCGCAGCACGTGAAGACGTGGATCGATCTCGCCCTCGCCGGATGCCAGCAGGGCGAGCCGTTGCTCGCGGGCACCCCGACCGTGCTGGTGACCACGCGCGGTGGCGCGTACGGCCCGGGCACCCCCAAGCACGGCTGGGACCACAACCTCGACTACCTGCGTCGAATCATCGCCGACGTGTGGCAGGCCGACCTCACGGTCGTCGAGCGCGAGTTCACCCTCGTCGGTGTCAACCCGGCGCTCGACGCGTTCCACGAGCCGGCGGCGCTGATGAAGAAGGACGCCCAGGAGGCGGCCATCGCTGCGGGGCGCGCGCTGGCGACCCGCTGAGGGGTCGGTGAACGCGGTCCGGCCGCGGCGGGCCCCTCGTGTCGTACGGTGTTCGGATCGATCGAGCCTGATCGCGGACGAGGGGGAGTCATGCAGATCTGCGCGACCTGCGGGGTCGAGTTCAGCGAGCCGTTGCCTGAGGTGTGCCCCATCTGCGCCGACGAGCGCCAGTGGGTGCCGGCCGCGGGCCAGCGCTGGACCACGACCGGCGACCTCGCCGCGGCCGGTCAGACACTGGTCTGGACCGACCGGGAGTCCGGCCGTGCAGAGATCACGACCCAGCCGCACGTCGGGATCGGCCAGACCGCACAGCTCGTGACGACCGAGACCGGCTCGTTGCTGTGGGATCCGCCGGGCTACGTCGACGACGAGACCGCCCGGCGGATCCTGGAGCGCGGGCCCGTCCTGGCCGTTGCTGCCAGCCACCCGCACATGTTCGGTGTCCAGACGGCGTGGGGCGAGGCGCTCGACGCACCCGTCCTGGTGTGCGCGTCGGACGCGGGGTGGCTCGGGCGGCGTACGGAGCGTGTCCAGCTCTGGGAGGACGACCACGCTCTGGCACCCGGGCTGAGCCTGCACCGGATCGGCGGCCACTTCGTCGGGGCCGCCGTGGCGCACTGGACCGCGGACGCCACCGGACGAGGGCTGCTCCTCAGCGGTGACACCGTGTTCCCCAATCCCGACCGCCGCTCGTTGGGGTTCATGCGGAGCTATCCCAACAAGATCCCGCTGTCGGCCGGCGTCGTCCAGGCGATCGCCGACCGGCTGGCGCGGTTCGACTTCGACCGCATCGTCGGCAACTTCGGCAACCTCATCGACGGTGACGCGAAGGCGGTCCTCGAGTACTCGGCCGCCCGTCACATCGCCTGGGTGCGCGGCGACCACGACGACGAGACCGGGATCGCGACGCCCGGTCAGGAAGGCTGAGGAGCGGGCGAGTGCTGAACCACGATGTCAAGAAGGAGCGCAAGGACCTCTACGCGCCGAAGGCCGGTGAGTTCGTGATCGTCGACGTTCCCGAGATGCCGTTTCTCATGGTCGACGGACACGGCGACCCCAACACCGCTCCCCCGTACACGGAGGCGGTCGAAGCGCTCTACACGACCTCGTACACGGTGCGCGCCCTCGCGAAGGCCCGTCTGGAGAAGGTCCACACCGTGGCGCCGTTGGAAGGGCTCTGGTCGGCCGACGACTGGGAGGTGTTCCGCACGCGCGAGAAGAGTGCCTGGGACTGGACGATGATGATCGCCCAGCCGGACTGGATCACCGGCGACCTGGTCGACGACGCGCTCAAGGCGGCCGAGAAGAAGGCGGCCGCCAAGAAGAAGGAGCTGCCGGCACTCGAGCGGGTCCGCTTCGCGCCGTACGCCGAGGGGCGCAGCGTCCAGATCCTGCACCGCGGCCCGTACGACGACGAAGGCCCGACGCTGCGCCGCCTCCACGACGAGTTCCTCCCGGCCCAGGGGTTGGAGCCGGTCGGTCGTCATCACGAGATCTATCTGTCCGACCCCCGCAAGACCGAGCCGGCAAAGCTCAGGACGATCCTGCGCCAGCCGGTGACCGACGCCGGCTGAGCGCGACGACCGTGCCCGCCCCGACGACCGAGCCGTGACCGATCGTCACGCCCGGAGCGATCGTCGACGACGCTCCGATGCTGGCAAGGGAGGTTGACGCGGTCGGGGCCGTGCGCGCGATGAGTTCCGCCGCAGGTCTCGGTCTGGACCTGCGTACCAGTCGCCCGTACTTGAGGAGAGCGCCATGACCCCGACCTACACCTTCGACGTCTTTTCCAGCCTGGACGGCTTCGGTTCGTACGGAGAGGGCGGCGACTGGGGCGGTTACTGGGGCAAGCAAGGCCCGGAGCTTCTCGAGCGCCGGCTGGCTCAGTACGACGGTGAACAGCGGTTGGTCCTCGGCGCGAACACGTACCGCCAGTTCGTCCAGCTGCTCAGCACCAGCGACCAGCAGCCGGAGGTGCTCGACCCGTGGGTCACGCGGATGAGGAACCTGCCGACCACGGTCGTCTCGGGCACCGTGGAGGAGCCTCTCGAGTGGCCTGACGCCACGGTGGCGAGCGGTGATGCCGTCGACGTCGTCCGCCGCCTGAAGGAGCAGTCGGACGCGCCCTTGCGCTCGCACGGCAGCCTGTCGATGAACCGCGCGCTGATGGCCGCCGGACTCGTCGACCGAGTGCAGGTGACCGTGTTCCCGGTCCTCACCGGACGGACCGGGGCGGAGCCGATCTTCGCCGGTGCGGCCGACTTCGACCTCGAGCTGCTCGAGAGCACCACGCTCGACGGTCGCACTCAGGAGCTCGTCTACCGACCGACGCTGCACCGCTGAGTCCGGCGGTCGCCCGTGCTCACGACGCGGCGGACGGTCCTGCCGGTTGTGCCAGGCGCGCACGTTGACCCACGGCATCTGCGCGGCGTCTTCGACACGAGCCGGCCGGACCGTCACCGAGGTGCCCACGGCCGCATCGTCGGCCGGGACCGCCCCAGGACCGCTACGGCTGGAGCACCGGCTCACGGGGCACGCGCGGGGCCCGCTTCTTGCGGCTGCGGCGACGACGTGCGGCGAAGATCGCCCCCAGGACGACGTGCACGGTGATCGTGATGAAGACCAGCTCGGTGGCGCGGGACCCCAGCGTCGCCGTCTGCGGGAAGATGAAGAGCAGCTGGCCTCCGAAGCAGAGGAAGAGGTTGGCGTAGCCGAACCACACGTGGAACTTCCTCAGCCGGGAGCCGTTCCTCGCCAGCCCGAAGACGGAGATGGCGAAGTGGGCGTGGAGCACCATCAGCACCAGCCACGCACCTTGCGAGGCGCTCGCCACGTCGTACTGGAGCTGGCTCACGGGCAGGTCGTCCGCCGGGTCCATCGTGCCGAACATCGGGATGAAGGTCATGAGCGAGCCGACGAAGAAGACCGGCCAGGTGATCCAGCCGACCTGCTGCGCCCGCTTGGACACGACCGCCTTGCGTACTCGCTGAGCGCTCGCCTCGACGTAGATGGCCGAGAGGATCCCCGCCATGAGGACCAGCTCGCCGAGGTTGCCCAGCACGGGGAAGAAACCGGCGAGACCAGCGACCGTCGCCATCACCGAGGCTGCGACCACCAGGCCGAGGGCGCGCGACTCGATCCACAGCTGCGCACCCGCGACGATGAGGGCGAGGCCGGTGAGGATCGCTGTCAGCGGCGGGCCCGCCGGCGCGTTGTCGTTGGCGTAGCGCAGGGTGTCCTGCCACTGCTCGGGCACGAGGTCGAGGTGCACGATGTCGTGGGTCACCCCGTACGCGACGAGCCCCGCTGTGATGAGGACGACGCTGACGACGGCCGGCGTACGGAGCGTCCACGCCACCTGCTGCCGGCGCAGCAGGGCGAAGCCCCAGAGGATGAGCAGGGGAGTGAGCAGTGCATGCCCGATGAACCGCGGCGCATTCAGGTCAGCGAGGAGATCGCCCTCTCCGATCCAGCGGCCGAGGCCGAGGACCGCGTTCTCGTACGCCAGCAGCCCGGTCAGGACGAGAGGGATGACGTCCGCCCATTGCCGCCTGGTGACGACGGCGCGCACGAAGAGCCCGAGCAGTACGAGCTGGCCGAGGGCGATGAGCAGGAACAGCATCGAGAACACGACCGGCCTCCAGGTCCAGGGTCAGGATCGTGAAAGGATATACAGTCAATGTGATGCGCATCACTTGGGGGTAAGGAGCGGTTTGGACGGAGGGCTAGAGGCTCGTCACTGAGGCGCGAGGGGGAGCCGCACCGTGACGCAGAGCCCGCCTGCAGGGCGGGCGGCGAGCGAGAGGGCGCCTCCGTGGGCACGCACGATGTGCTCCACGATCGCGAGGCCCAGGCCGACGCCGGAATGGTCGGCGTGGACGCGGCCTGAGCCTCGTCGGAAGGGCTCGGTGAGCGTGGCGACGACCTGAGGGCTGAGCTTCTCGCCGGTGTTCTCCACGGTGAGGAAGGCGCCGGGGGTCGGGGCACTCGGCGGCCGGACGCGCGTGGTGACCCGTACAGCGCCGTGCTCAGGAAGGTTGTGGACGATCGCGTTGTGGACCAGGTTCGTCGTCATCTGCAGCAGCAGTGCGGGGGAGCCCGTCGTCAGCGCCACCTCGCCGGAAGTCTCGAGGGTGAGGCCGCGCTCCTCCGCGAGGGGCAGGAGCGTTTCTGTGGCCTCTTCCGCGAGCAGCGACAGGTCGACGGTCTCGCGGGCGAAGGCGCCCTGGTCGGTACGGCTGAGCAGGAGGAGTGCTTGCGTGAGGTCGATCGCGCGGGCGTTGACGGCGTACAGGCGGTCGACGAGCGCTTCGGGGTCGCGGTGCGGGTCCTTCCGCGCGAGGTCGAGGAGCGTCTGGGTGACCGCCAGCGGAGTACGCAGCTCGTGG
>Ga0233383_1000121_pt1 | contig 33953 bp, 30 predicted proteins | sample ElkDunMinimDraft_14_FD_191542 | JGI IMG/M metagenome (GOLD analysis project Ga0233383, IMG submission 191542) | Fecal eukaryotic communites from dung pellets of Tule Elk in California, USA - Elk Dung G16 | ecosystem: Host-associated > Mammals > Digestive system > Large intestine > Fecal | place...
GGCCGCAGGGGAGCACGGTGCGCCGGTTGGAGCTGTCGGGTGGCCGGGACCTGATCCGCACCGCGTCGGTGACCGAGGCGCTGCGACTGCTCGCCGACCAGCTGCACGCGCTGGCGGCTGCCGGGCGGTAGCGGGGACCGGGCAATCTCCGGGGCGGGGTCCGATGTCAGGAGAGCCGAAGGCAGGTACGGTTGCGGGAAGGCTTCGGCAACGGATGGTGCCGCCGGAGGCGGAGCCGCCCTCCGGTGCCGCGCAGAGCCGCGGTGCGGTGGGTTCCAGATCAGGGGAGGTGCGATGGTCCTGCTCCGACGGGTGATCGGCGATGCGCTGCGGGCGCGGCGTCAGGGTCAGCATCGCACCCTGCGCGAGGTCTCCTCGGCCGCCAACGTCAGCCTGGGCTACCTCTCCGAGATCGAACGCGGCCAGAAGGAGGCTTCCAGCGAGCTGCTGGCGGCCATCTGTGACGCGCTCGGCGCCCGCCTCTCCGAGCTGTTGCGCGAGGTCAGCGACACTGTGGCGCTCGCCGAGCAGTTGCCGGAGCTGATGCCGGTGGCGGCGGCAGAGCCGGCCGCGCAGCCGGCCCGCCGCGCGGAGCGCCGGCCGGTGCGCCAGGTTGCCACCGACGGCAAGGTCTCCGTCGAGGTACGGCAGGAGACGCCGTTGAAGACCACGCTGCGTGCCACCCGGCGGGTCGCCGGCGAGCCGCACCGCGACGTGGTCTGCGCCGCCTGAAAAGGCGGCCCGATGGGGCGCGGCGGTGCATTGCCCGCTCTTCGTGGGGCCCCGCGTAGTGTTGATCACGTCGTCGGCCCGGTGACGGGTGACAGGGGTGGCGCCGGGCTGAGACGATGGAGACCCTGCCGCGTGGTCGCCGCTGTTGCGTCCCGTGGGCAGCAACCGTGGGATGTCACTGAGGGGATACCGCAACAATGGCTAACCCGTTCGTCAAGGGCTGGCGCTACCTGATGGCGCTCTTCGGCGCTCAGATCGATGAGCACGCGGATCCCAAGATCCAGATCCAGCAGGCCATCGAAGATGCGCAGCGCCAGCACCAGGCGCTGGTTCAGCAGGCTGCGGCAGTGATCGGCAACCAGCGGCAGCTGGAGCTGAAGCTCTCCCGGCAGATGTCCGAGGTCGAGCGCCTCCAGGCGATGGCCCGGCAGGCGCTGGTTCTGGCCGACCGGGCACGCGCCGGCGGCGACGAGGTCGAGGCGGGACGCTACGAGCAGTCCGCGCAGACGCTGGCCGGTCAGCTGGTCACCGCCGAGCAGGGCGCGGAGGACCTCAAGACGCTGCACGACCAGGCGATCGCCGCGGCCGGGCAGGCCCGCCAGGCGGTGGAGAACAACTCGATGATCCTCCAGCAGAAGCTCGCCGAGCGGACCAAGCTGCTCAGCCAGCTCGAGCAGGCCAAGATGCAGGAGACGGTGGCCAAGTCGCTGGAGTCGATGTCGTCGCTGGCAGCGCCCGGTAACACCCCCTCGCTCGACGAGGTCCGGGACAAGATCGAACGCCGCTACACCAACGCGATGGGCCGGGCCGAGCTGGCCGGCAACTCCGTCGAAGGTCGCATGATGGAGATCCAGCGGGCTAGCCTGGACACCGCAGGTGTGTCCCGGCTCGAGCAGATCCGCAGCAGCATGGCCGGCGAGCAGCTGGCGGCGAACCCGCAGCGGCCCGCCGTCGAGCAGCAGGCGGCGTCGGGCGCGGGCGCGGACCCGAACAGCGCGGCCCGGCTGGACGCGATCCGGGCCAGCCTCGCCAAGGAACAGGGCGGCACCGGAGACGCCGGCACCGCGAGCTGACATCAACGGGAGGGCAGTGGTGGCGGACGAACGGGCCCGGTACTTCCGCCGGCTGCGCCGGCTGCGGGGGTCTGCCCGGCGGTGGAGTGTCGCCGCCGGCGGCCTTGCGGGCGCCGCCGCCATCCTCACCCCCTACGCCGGTCTCGGCCTGGCCGACGCGGTCTGGGCCGGCGCGGCCGGTGCCTCGACGATGCTCGCCGCCTGGCGCTGGAGTGATCTGCGCCGGGTAGCGGCGCGGCCGGCGCCGCCCGCCCTCGACGCGGCCGAACAGGCAGCCCGCAACCGCGCCCGGCTGGTCAGCGCCGTCGAGCGGCTGCCGGTCGGCGCCGGGGTGCTGACCGAACTCCGCCGGCAGCGGACCCGCTTCGCGCTGCGCGGCTCCGCCACCGGCACCGCCTGGGAGCGGCTCGACCGGGCATCGCAGACCCTGGCCGCTGTCGCCGGGCAGCTGACCGGGGTGGCCGAGCCGGTCCTCGCCGAAGCCGCCGAAGCCCGCCGTACGCTCAGCGCCCTGGTCGAGCGGACCGCCGGCATGGAACGCGCCCTCGCCACCGCCCCGCCGGCTGGTCGCGACCAGCTCCGGCACGCCCGTGACGAGCTCATGGGGCAGCTGCAGGGCGGGGTGGAGGCGTACGAGCACCTGGTGGTCGCGGCGCTGGACTACGTGGCCCAGACCACCGTCCCGGTCCACGGCGCCGGGCCGGACACCGCGCGGCTCACCGAAGCGGGAGACCTGCTCCGCGAGGTCGCCGCCGCGCTCGCCGAGCTGCGTGCCGCCGAACGGCCGATCTCCACCGCCTACTGAGACCGACGTCGCACCGCAAGCCGCTACCGGGTCACCGACGGTCGGGCTGGCAGGCAGGGCACCAGTAGGTGATCCTCTCGCCCTGATCCGCGACCCGGATGGGAGTGCCGCAGCGGCGACAGGGCCGGCCCCGGCGGCCGTGCACATAGGTCGTCTCGCCGCGCCGCAGTGAGCCCGTGCTGCTCTGGGTCCAGCGGCCGCGATTCGCCGCCAGGAGCCTGCCCGCAAGCTCCGCCAGCGCCGCCGGCTGGGTGACCTCCCCGATCGGTGTCCACGGCGAGATCCCGCGCAGGAAGAGCGCCTCGCACTTGTAGAGATTCCCGACCCCGGCGAGTTTGCTCTGGTCCAGCAGGGCCTCGCCGACTGCGGTCTCCGGCTCGGTCAGCAACCGCCGCACCACCTCGTCGACGTCCCAGTCCGTGCCCAGCGGGTCGGGCCCGAGCCGGCCGACGATCCGCTCCTCCTCGTCGGTCGGCACCAGCGTCAGATCGTGCAGGTGGTAACCGACAGCCACCGCCTGCGGGGCGCGCAGCACCGCCCGGATCAGATGACCCGGTCCGCCGGTCCAGCGCTGCCCCGGCGCGTACGTGCGCCAGGACCCCTCCATGCGCAGGTGGGAGTGGAGGGTTCGGCGCTCGCCGCCGTCCGGTGCGGCCAGTCGCAGCAGCAGGTGCTTGCCGCGGCTGGCCGACTCGACCACGACCCAGCCGGTCAGGTCCGTCGTCGCCAGCGCCGGCACCCGCAGGTCTGTGCCGGTGAGCCGGGTTCCGGCGAGAGCGCGGTGCAGCAGCCGCGCCGTGTTCCAGACAGTGTCCCCTTCGGGCATCGCTCCATCGTGCCGCGTGGGCGGTCCGGTCGCGACGATCCACGCGGAAGGTCCTGCCCGGGGACCGGAGTTGAGCAGTCACCGATTCCGTCGCACGGCGTGTGCGGTCCGCTACTTCCCGCTTCTTCAGCCATGATGAGTGACGAAATGATTACGCCGGGTGGACCTGCTGGTCGCTCCGGATCCGTCCCGCGACACCTGCCGAGACAATTGATGATCGCTTTGCGCTTGTACCGCATGCTCCCGAGGGAGCATCGCCTGCGACTGCTGTACCTCGTCCCGCCACAACGTCGGCTCTGGCTGGTGCGGCGGTTGACCCGGACCCCGGGCCGCCGCTCGCCGGCAGCGGTGGGCAGTCGGCTGCGCCTGACGGGCACACACGGCACCCTGCGCGCCACGGTCGTCACCGAGGCGAGTCCGACGGCCGTCTGGCGGCGGAATCTGGACACTGTCGTTGCCCTCCTGGAAAGCGGCGGCATCGAATACTCCTGCCTGCGTCCCGCCAATGACCTGACCTCGGCGGTGGCCGTCGGCGACCGCGACCGCGACCGCGTGCTGCGGCTGCTGCGTTCCGCCCCGCAGCTCGCCGGTGCGGTGATCCGGACCGGGCGGGTCGTCAACGGCCTGTTCCGGCCGGCCCAGCGCCAGGTGACGGTGGTGCAGGTCTTCTTCCCGCTCACCGACCCGACCGCGACCCTGGTCATCGCCGACGACGTCGCCTGCGAGGTGGAGTTCTGGGCCGACCTGCCCGGCACCGAGGAAGAAGCGCCTGCGCTGCTCGCTCCCCGCCGCAACGGAGTCGGTGCGGTCTTCCCCGCCGCGCCCAGCGCCTGCCGGGTGACGGCGCGGGCGCTGAGCGAATTCCACGGCAGTGCGGATGCGCTCAAGCAGTACCGGGTCACCGCCGCCGACGACGGCTACCGCTCCCGGGAGGAGTTCGCCACCACCCCGGTGGAGACGATCGAATTCCCGATCGACGCCGTCTACACCTGGGTCGACGGCGCCGACCCCGACTGGACGAAGCGCAAGAACGCGGCACTGCAACGAACCGGTCAGGGCCAGATAAACCCGATCGCGGCGAACGACTCCCGCTACACCAGCCGCGACGAACTGCGGTACTCGTTTCGCTCACTGGCGACCTTCGCCCCGTGGCTGCGGCGCATCTTCCTGGTCACCGACGACCAGGTGCCGGCCTGGCTCGACCCGGAGCATCCCCGGATCACGGTGGTCAGCCATCGTCAGATCTTCGACGACACCTCGGTGCTGCCCACCTTCAACTCACACGCCATCGAGTCGCGGCTGCACCGCATACCCGGCCTCGCCGAACACTTCGTCTACTTCAACGACGACATGTTCCTCGGCCGTCCGGTCCGCCCGACGACGTTCTTCCACGCCAACGGCATCGCGAAGTTCTTCCGCTCGCCTGCGCAGCTGGACCCCGGCCCGGTCACCGTCTTCGACGCCCCGGTCACCGCCGCCGGAAAGAACAACCGCCGGCACATCGCCGAACGGTTCGGCCGCACCATCACCCAGAAGATGCAGCACGTGCCGTACCCGTTGCAGCGCAGCGTGCTGGCCGAGATCGAACGCGAACTGCGCGACGAGGTACGGCAGACCGCCGCCCACCAGTTCCGCCACCCCGGGGACCTCTCGATCCCCTCCTCGCTGCAGCACTACTGGGCGTACCTGACCCGGCGGTCGGTGCCGGGGCGGATCGCCTACACCTACGCCGATCTGGCTCACCCATCGACTCCGGTGAAGCTGGCGAGACTGCTGCGCCGGCGCAACTTCGACGTGTTCTGCCTCAACGACACCGACTCCGCCGAGGTCCCCCTCGCGGAGCAGGTCGAGATGCTGCGTGACTTCCTGCCCCGGTACTTCCCGTTCCGTTCGCCGTTCGAGCTTCCGGAGGGGGCGAGCGCCGAACGTGCCGCGGTCACCCCCACCCAGCTCGGGCGCGCCGTCCTCGGCGGCGGTGAGGTGCTTCGGCCACGGCAGGCGCCGCCCGGCCTGGCGGCGGCCAGGCCGGAGCCGCACAGCTGACACGTGCGGCACCAGCCGGGCGGCTCACAGTCCGGCGTCAGGCACGTTCGTCAGGACGGGCGGTCCGCACCACGTCCTGGTATCGGGGATGGCTCGCGCCGTAGATGGCGAAATTCAGCCGGGCGGCGGAGAGGCTCAGATCACCGTTGGGCCCGCCACGGACCACATCGGCATCGGTGTCGCTCTGGCCGTCGTCGGTCCAGAAGCAGATCGGACAGGTCGTGACGCCGGTAAGAAAACCACAGCAAGGACATGCGCCGTCGTCGGCAGTTCGTTGTGCACCCACGGGACCAGAGCCTTCCACAACCGGGCCGTCTCCCGCATCGACCGTGTGGATCTCAATCGACCGTTTCGATCCGGAGCGGATCCGCCGCGGTCACCCCGAGCACGTCCGAGGCCCGGCCGCCGTTGATCGCCACCGCCACCAGGCCCGCCGAATCGCCGTAGACAACCATCTCACCGGGGGGCACCACCCCGAAGGTCTCCGCCTTGCTGGCGCGGACCTCGCCGACCCGGACCCGGGGACCGAGCCCCGCCAGGGCCGAGGCGTCCGCACCGAGCTGGACATTGCCGAAGTGGTCGACGGTGCGGACCGGCGCGTTCAGCCAGCCGTCACCGACTTCGACAGGGGGCTCCGGCAGCCGGACCAGGTCGGCCGGGTCGAGCGGGGGGCCGGCCTCGCTGATGCGGTGACCGAGCGCGAGGTGCGCGGCGACCGGCGCGAAGACGTCACGGCCGTGGAAGGTGTGCGACACGGTCCCGGCGAACCAGGCCGGGTTGGTCAGCTCGACAGCCTCCCGTACGCCGCCGAGCGCATCTGCGGCCGGCAGCAGCAGGCCGTTGTCGGGGCCGACGAGCGCCCCGCGGGGCGTCTGCAGCGCGATTCCCCGCCGCTGGGTTCCCACGCCGGGATCCACCACCGCGACGTGCACCGCGTCCGGCAGGTACGGCGCGGTCTGCGCCAGCACCGCCGCTCCGCGTGCGACGTCGGCCGGGGGCACCAGGTGGGTGACGTCGATGATCCGGATGGCGGGCACGATCCGGGCGAACATCCCGTGGCAGGCAGCGACGAAACCGTCCGACAGGCCGTAGTCGGTGGTCAGGCTGATCCAGTGGTAACCAGGCATGACCGCAGGCTAGCGCCGGTCGCCGTGCTGAGGCGCCGGGTCGGCGGAAGCCGGCCGTGGTCAGGTGCGCAGCCGTGGTCAGCCGCCCCGCCGTGGTCAGGTGCGCAGCCGCAGGCCCCGTGGCGTCGCCCGGAAGCCGGCGGCGGTCAGGGCGTCGCGAAGTGGGGAGCTCTGCACCGGCTCGCCGTCGGCGCGCTCCACCGACAGCACGCCGAGCGCGCCGGAGGCGACGGCCGCACCGAGCGCCCGTGCCGCCGCCGCGAGCGCACCGCCGTCGTCGGTGAACGAGAGGATGGTCCGGCCTCCGCGTTCGACGTAGAGGATCGGCTCGCCGGCGGTGAGCACCACCAGCGCCCCGGCCTTGCGTCCGGGCCGGTGGCCGGTGCCGCCCGGCGCGCCCGCGCCGGACTCGACAACCCGGTCCGGCCAGGGCAGGGCGGCGCCGTACGGGTTCGCGGGGTCGGTCGCGGCGAGCACTCGGGCCTCGTCATCGCCGCGGGCGGGGTCGGCGAGGGCCCGCAGCCGGTCCACCGCGCCCGGTACGGCGAACTGCGCCGCCCCCAGGCCTTCGACGAAGTAGCCGCGCCGGGCCGCCCCACGCTCCTCGAGTGCGGCCAGCACCGGGTAGACCGCGGCGTACCCGCCGGGGATCTGCTCGGCGGCGACGGCGTCGCGGGTCACCACGCCGTGCCGCTCCAGCAGCGTGTCGGCCAGCAGCGTCGCGCGCCGGGTCGGGTCCGGATCCGGCGCCGGCAGCCGGGACCAGCGCCCGGCGGCGATCGGCGGTCCGGAGCGGGCCGGCAGGACCGCCCGTCCCGGCCGGCGGTAGCGAGCCCGTGGGGCCGCCGCCCGGGACCGGTGCGCGCCGGCACCGCCGAGCAGCGCCCGCAGCGGCGCGAGCGTGTCGTTGGTCAGCCGGCCGCTCCAGACGAGGTCCCAGAGGACCGCCGTCAGCTCGGCGTCGTCGAGCGCGCCGACCCGGTCGGCCAGCGGCCGGAAGAAGAGGGCCTGGCCGTCATCGAGGGCGGCGAGCACCGCCTCGTGCAGCGGGGTCAGCGCTGTCGCCTCGTCCGGGGGCGGGAACAGCAGCGCGGCGCTGTCGGCGTAGGCCAGCCGGATCCAGCCGTCCTGGCGCCCGATCGCGCCCGCCCCGGCCCAGACCAGCTCGCCCCCGGCGCAGAGCTCGTCGAGGTACGCGGGGGAGTAGCCGGCCACCCGGGCCGGCAGGATCAGGCTCTCCAGGGCGGAGGCCGGCACCGCCACCCCCTGGAGCTGCTCCACGGCCGCGGCGACAGCGTCCACCCCGCGGCCGGCGGAGCCGATGTGCTGCCAGCGGGGCAGGAAGTTCGCCAGCGTGCGCGCCGACACCGGTTCGATCTCCCGCCGCAGCGCGGCCAGCGACCGGCGTCGCAGCAGGCGCAGCACCTCGGCGTCGCACCACTGCGTCACCGCGCCGCCGCTGGCCCCGCCCACCGGGTACGGCGTGAACTCGCCGGCGACAACCCGCCCCGTTGCGGCCAGACGGCGCAGGGCGGCCTCGGCGACGGCGGCGCCGAGACCGAACCGTGCCGCGCAGTCGGCGGCGGTGAACGGCCCGTGGGTGCGCGCGTACCGGGCGATCAGGTCACCGAGCGGGTCGGTCACCGGCTCCAGGTACGCCTGCGCCACGCCGACCGGCAGCGCCACGCCGAGCGCGTCGCGGTAACGCCCGGCGTCCTCCACGCCGATCCAGCGCTCCTGCCCGGCGATGCGTACCGGCAGGATCCGCCGGGCCCCGGCCAGCTCGGCGGGCCACTGCGGGGGTGCCCCGCGTTCGGCCAGTTCGGCTTCGGAGAGGTCGCCGAGCACCCGCAGCAGCTCCACCAGGTCCTCCGGCCCGCGGGGCCGGTGCGCCTCGGTACGCCACCGCAGCTGCTGCTCGGTCTCGGTGACGACCGCCGGTTCGAGCAGTTCGCGCAGGTCGACCCGGCCGAGCAGCTCCCCGAGGAGGGTGGTGTCCAGTGCCAGGGCGGCGGCCCGCCGTTCGGCCAGCGGGGCGTCGCCCTCGTAGAGGAAGGCGCCGACGTAGCCGAAGAGCAGTGACCGGGCGAACGGTGAGGGGGCCGGTGTCTCCACCTCGACGAGCCGGATCCGGCGGGTGGCGACCTCCCGCATCACCTCGGTGAGCCCGGGCACGTCGAAGACGTCCTGCAGGCATTCGCGGGCGGCCTCCAGGGTGACGGGGAATTCCGGGTAGTCGCGGGCGACGTCGAGCAGCTCCGCGGCGCGTTGCCGCTGCTGCCAGAGTGGTTGCCGGCGGCGGGGGTCGCGCCGGGGCAGCAGCAGGGACCGGGCGGCGCACTCCCGGAACCGGGAGGCGAAGAGCGCGGAGGCTCCGACGGACTCGGCGACCAGCGGTGCGATCTCGTCGGGATCGAAGACGACCAGGTCGGCGCCGGGCGGGGAGTCCGCGGTGTCGGGCAGCCGGACCACGATGCCGTCGTCGGCGGGGAGCACCTGGGCGTCCACACCGTGGCGTTCGGCCAGCCGCCGGGCGATGGCCAGTGCCCACGGAGCGTTGACCTTGGCACCGAGGACGCAGTGCACGGCGAGCCGCCAGTCACCGAGCTCGTCCCGGAAGCGTTCCACCAGGACGGTCCGGTCGTCGGGGAGTGAGCGGGTGGCGGCCTGCTGGTCGCGCAGGTAGCCGAGGAGGTTCTGTGTGGCCCACTTGTCCAGGCCGGCCTCGCCCAGCGCCGTGGCCGCGGCTTCGTCGCCGGAGCGGGCCAGGGTGCGCAGCCGGGCACCGATGGCCCGGCCCAGCTCGATCGGGCGGCCCGGGGAGTCGCCCTTCCAGAACGGCATCCGGGCGGCCTGACCCGGCGCCGGGCTGACCAGCACCCGGTCGGCTGTGATCTCCTCGATGCGCCAGGACGAGGAGCCGAGCAGGAACACGTCACCGACGCGGGACTCGTAGACCATCTCCTCGTCGAGCTCGCCGACCCTCGCGACGCGCTCGGCGCCGGCGAGGAAGACGCCGAAGAGCCCGCGGTCGGGGATGGTGCCGCCGGAGGTGACGGCGAGCCGCTGCGCGCCGGGCCGGCCGGTGAGCAGGTCTTCGGCCCGGTCCCAGACGAGCCGGGGCCGTAGTTCGGCGAAGGCGGTGGAGGGGTAGCGCCCGGAGAGCATGTCCAGCACGGCGTGCAGTGCCGAGTCGGGCAGTTCGGCGAAGGAGCAGGCGCGGCGCACCACGGCGGCCAGGTCGGCGACGCGCCACTGGTCCAGCGCCACCATCGCCACGATCTGCTGGGCCAGTACGTCGAGGGGGTTGCGGGGTGGCCGCAGCTCCTCGATGGCGCCGTCGGTCATCCGTTCGGCGACCACCGCGCAGGAGACCAGGTCGCCACGGTGCTTGGGGAAGACCACGCCCCGGGAGACGGCGCCGACCTGGTGCCCGGCACGTCCGACGCGCTGCAGGCCGGCGGCGACGCTCGGTGGCGCCTCGATCTGCACGACGAGGTCGACCGCGCCCATGTCGATGCCGAGTTCGAGGCTGGAGGTCGCCACCACGGCGGGCAGCTGCCCGGACTTGAGCGCCTCCTCGATGTGCTGGCGTTCGGCGCGCGAGACGCTGCCGTGGTGGGCGCGGGCGACCAGCGGTGCGGCGCCGACGGCGGTGCCGGACTGCCCGATGGCCTCCGCCGGCACCCGGTCCGGCTGCGGTGGTGCGCCCTCGGTCTCGGCGACGGCGAGCTCGTTGAGGCGGGCGCAGAGTCGTTCGGCGGAGCGGCGTGAGTTGGTGAAGACGATGGTCGAGCGGTGGGCCCGGATCAGTTCGTAGACGCGCTCCTCGACCGCCGGCCAGATCGAGGCGCGCCGCGGCTGCCCTTCCGGGTCCGGCTCGCCCTCGTCCAGCCGTGTCATGTCCTCCACCGGCACCTGCACGCTGACGGAGATCGTCTTGGCGGCGGGCGGTTGCACCACCTCGACCGGGGCCGCGCCGCCGAGGAACCGGGCCGTGGCGTCGACCGGGCGGACCGTGGCGGAGAGGCCGATGCGCTGGGCGGGCCGGGGCAGCAGCTCGTCGAGGCGTTCCAGGGAGAGCGCCAGGTGTGCGCCGCGCTTGGTGCCGGCCACCGCGTGCACCTCGTCGACGATCACCGTCCGGACGCTGCGCAGCGACTCGCGGGCGGCGGAGGTCAGCAGCAGGAAGAGCGACTCCGGTGTGGTGATCAGCACATCCGGGGGAGTGCGGCCGAAGGCGCGGCGTTCGTCGGCGGGGGTGTCCCCGGTACGCATCCCGACGGTGATCTCGGGCGGGGCGATGCCGAGCCGGGTGGCGGCGTGCCGGATGCCGGTCAGCGGCGCGCGCAGGTTGCGTTCGACGTCCACGGCGAGCGCCTTGAGCGGGCTGATGTAGAGCACACGACAGCGCTGCTTCGGTGCGGGGACCGGCTCGGCGGCGAGGCGGTCCAGCGACCAGAGGAAGGCGGCCAGGGTCTTACCGGAGCCGGTGGGGGCGACGACCAGGGCATTGCGGCCGGCGCCGATCGCCGCCCAGGCGCCGGTCTGTGCCGGGGTGGGCGCGGGGAAGGACGCGGTGAACCATTCGCGGGTCGCCGCGCTGAACTGTTCGAGGACCTCCGGCACCGTTCCATCCTGCCGCGCCGGTGTGACGGAGTGGGACCCATGCCCGCGACGGGCCGATTTCGGGACGGACCATGACGGATGCGGGAAGTTGTGCCTTAAACCTCACTTAACTGCTTGCATCCAGATCGCGACTTAAAGTAATTTCACAGCGAGCCGCCAGGACGGCACCGAGGAGGTCCGATGGCCGCTGTGCAGCGAGACTTCCGTCCTGGCGCCGACGAGTTGATCGTCAAGATCGACAGCTACCTGGCCGCCGCCCGTGCCGGGCTGCGCGAAGAGGATCTCGCGCTGGTCGAGCGGCTCGTCGGCTGCCTGCACGAGCTGGTGATCCAAACCAGTCAGGCGAGCGCCGCCGACCGTGCCCAGGTGCGCGCCGCGGTGCACTATCTCGTCCCGCGCCGTGAGGCCCAGCGCCACCTGCCGCTGCGCTCGCTGGCCAACGCGCAACGGGTCGTCAACCGGGTCGCGCTCAACCTCGGCCGCCCGGATCTGCTGGTCGAGCCCTCCGCGGAGCATCCCGTTCGCTGAGAGCGTGGCTGATCCACTTCGGTAACGACTGGGAACAGCCGGTAGACTTACCCTCCATTGGACCGCGGGGAGGCGGTAGATGCGGGGTGCGAGCGAGGTCGGCCGTTGGACGGGCCGACTGACGTCCGTCGCACTTTTCGCTGTTCTGGTATTGACAGGCATCCATGGCTCGGCCTCCGTGGCCGCGCCCGCCGGTGCCATCGCCTCCTGCCCCGCCTCCATCGGTGCCGCCCTGCAGCACACGTCCGGCTGCGGCATGCAACGCGACGGCGACAGCGTCAAGGCGCTGCGGGCCCAGGCGTTCGAAGAGCCGCCCGAACGCGAGACGGCCGGGACGGATCTGCCGCTGTTCGCCCCGGTGGAGCAGCCGGCGCCGGCCGCCGAGACCAGTTCGCTCCCGGTCGCCGAGCAGGATCACCAGCTCACACCCGCGCCCGCCGGTCACCACCAGGGACGCGCGCCCCCGGCATGAGCGCCGGGCCGAGAAACCCGGCCCCGTCCCGAGGAAAAAATCGGCAATCCCGCCCGTCGGCGGGTTTTCTGCCGTCCCGTTAGTCACAGTCCCCCACGTCGGGACTGTGCCGACACCTACCTGGAGCGTGCATGGTCGGGCTGCTCATCCTCCACGTCGCAGCGGCGCTGGTCGCACCGCTGCTTGTCCGCTGGTGGGGACGGAATGCCTGTTACGTGCTGGCGCTGGTCCCCGCCACCGCGTTCGGATGGGCGCTGGCGCACTGGAAAGAGGTCAGCGAGGGGGGCGCGATCTCCGAGAGCTACGGCTGGATCAGAGCCCTCGACCTCGACATCGACCTGCGCGTCACCACCCTGTCCTGGCTGATGCTCCTACTGGTCGGGGGCGTCGGAGCACTCGTGCTCACCTACTGCGCGCGCTACTTCAAAGCGGGCGACCCGGCGCTAGGCCGCTTCACCAGCGTCTTCGTCGGCTTCGCCGCCGCCATGCTGGGCCTGGTCCTCGCCGACAACCTGCTGCTGCTCTACGTCTGCTGGGAAGGCACCACGATCCTCAGCTTCCTGCTGATCGGTCACAAGCCCGAGCAGCAGGGCAGCCGGCGCGCCGCCAACCAGGCCCTCATCGTCACCACCGTCGGCGGCCTGGCCATGCTGATCGGGTTCATCATGCTCGGCGAGTACGCCGGCACGTACCGCTGGTCGCAGATCGTCGAGGCCGGTGCCCTGCCGGGTGGCGCGTACCTGGCCACGGCGCTGGTGCTGATCCTTGCCGGCGCCATCTCCAAGTCGGCGATCTTCCCGGTCAGCTTCTGGTTGCCGGCGGCGATGGCCGCCCCGACCCCGGTGAGCGCGTACCTGCACTCGGCGGCCATGGTCAAGGCCGGCGTCTACCTGATCGGTCTGCTCGCCCCGGTCTTCGCGGTGATCACCCCGTGGCGGCCGCTGCTGTTCACCCTCGGCGCGCTCACCATGCTCTTCGGTGGCTGGGCCGCGCTGCGCCAGACCGACCTCAAGCTGGTCCTGGCCTACGGGACAGTCAGCCAACTCGGTCTGCTGGTGGTGGTCGCCGGTGCCGGCACCCCCGAAACGGCACTGGCGGCGGCGGCGATGCTGCTGGCGCACGGCCTGTTCAAGTCCACGCTCTTCCTGGTCGTCGGCATCGTCGACCACCAGGCCGGGACCCGGGAACTGCCCGAACTCTCCGGGGTCGGGCGGCGAATGCCCGGCGTCGCCGTTGTGGCGACCCTTGCCGCCGCCTCGATGGCCGGGGTCCCCCCGCTCTTCGGCTTCGTCGCCAAGGAAGCGGTCTTCCAGTCGCTGCTCGAGTGGCCGATCGTGCTCGCCGCGCTGGTGGCCGGCACCATGCTCACCGTCGCCTACAGCGCCCGCTTTCTCTGGGGTGCCTTCGCCAGCAAACCGGGCGTGAAGCCGAACGACGTCAAGCCCTCCGAGCTCAGCCTCTTCCTCCCGCCTGCGGTGCTCGCCGCCGTCGGTCTCGCGCTCGGTCCGCTCTCCGGCTGGTTCGAGAAGCTGCTCAAGCCGTACACGGAACTCTTCGGTGAGGCCTCCGGGGAGGTGCACCTCGGCCTCTGGCACGGCCTGACCCCGGCGCTCGGGCTTTCCGCGCTGGCCCTGCTCGTCGGCGGACTGCTCTTCGCCGGACGCCGGCAGATCACCCCCCTGGCGTGGCTGCTGCGGTTCCCGGTCAACGGCGCCCGGGCGTACGAGTGGGTGACGCACCGGGTGGACCGGGTCGCCATCGAGGTGACCGGTGCCACCCAGCGTGGTTCGCTGCCGCAGTACCTCGGCACCATCCTGATCGCGCTGATCGCCGCGCCGGGCATGGCGCTGCTGATCGGCGCGCCGTGGCCGGACGACTGGGTCTACTGGCACAACCCGCTGCAACTCGTTGTCGTGGGCATCATGAGCGTGGCGGCGCTGCTCGCCGTCCGTGCCCGGCGTCGGCTGACCGCGATGCTCCTGGTCGGCGTGACCGGTTACTCCACGGCCGTGACCTTCGTCCTCTACGGCGCGCCGGATCTGGCGCTGACCCAGTTCCTGGTGGAGACCGTCACCATCGCGGTCTTCGTGCTGGTGCTGCGCCGGCTGCCGGAGAAGTTCTCCGCCCGCCCGTTGCTGCGCAGTCGCTGGCTGCGGCGCGCCATCGGGCTGGTCGTCGGGCTGGTGATGGGCGGAATGGCCTTCGCCGCCGCCGGTGGCCGGATCGCGGTGCCGATCTCCGTGGATTTCCCCCAGCTCGCGTACGACTTCGGGCACGGCCGCAACGTCGTCAACGTGACGCTGGTCGACATCCGCGCCTGGGACACCATGGGTGAGATCTCCGTGCTGGTCGTGGCCGCCACCGGCGTCGCGAGCCTGATTTTCCAGCGTTCGCGGGTCGGGCCACAGACACGGCGGCGGCCGACGCCCTGGTCCGGTCCGGCCCGGCGCAAGGATCAGCGGGTCTGGCTGCGGGGCGGACCGACGCTGCTGCACCGGCGGCGCTCGATCGTGCTCGAAGTCGTCACCCGGCTGCTCTTCCACACCATGGTGATCTTCTCGATCTTCCTGCTCTTCTCCGGGCACAACGCGCCGGGCGGTGGTTTCGCCGGCGGCCTCGTCGCGGGGCTGGCGCTGGTGGTGCGCTACCTGGCCGGCGGCCGGTACGAACTGGAGGAGGCGGCGCCGATCGGCGCCGGCGTGGTGCTCGGCTCGGGCCTGGCGATCTCCGTGCTCAGCGGCGCCCTGCCGATGATCTTCGGGGCCGACGCGCTGCAGAGCTACAAGATCGATCTTTTCCTGCCGGGGGTGGGCGACTTCTATCTCGTCACGTCCCTCTTCTTCGACATCGGGGTGTATCTGATCGTGGTCGGTCTCGTGCTCGACATCCTGCGCAGTCTCGGCGCCGAGGTGGACCGCCACATCGAGGCCGGTGACACCTCGGACGAGGCGATGACCACCAGGAGGCAGTCATGACGGAGGCGGCCCAGGGTCCGGCCCTGGTGATGGCCCTGGCGGTCGGCGTGCTCAGCGCCGCGGGCGTGCGGTTGCTGCTCGAGCGCAGCCTCACCCGGATCCTGCTCGGGGTGATCCTGCTCGGCAACGGCGTCAACCTGCTGATCCTGATGGGCGGCAACCGGGGCGTCGCGCCGATCATCGGTCTCAGCGACAAGGAGATGAGCGACCCGCTGCCCCAGGCGATGATCCTCACCGCCATCGTGATCACACTCGGCATCACGGCGTTCCTGCTGGCCATGGCGTACCGCAGCTGGGCGCTGACCGGCAACGACGAGGTCCAGGACGACCTGGAGGACCGGCGCATCGTCGAGCTCGCCGAGCGCGACGAGGTGCCCAGCCAGGACGTCGGCGGCGAGGACCGCCGGGCCGACCCCGAACAGGTCGAGGACGAAGATCCAGGGCCCTACCGGCCGCGGCAGAAGGGCCAGGAACAATGAGGTACCTCGTTCCACTGCCGGTGATGATGCCGCTGCTCGGCGCCGCGTTGACGCTGGTGCTGGCGAGCCGGCCCCGCGCACAGCGGGTGGTCAGCCTGGCGGTGCTCAGCGCCACGCTCGGCGTGTCGGTCGCGCTGCTGGTGCTCAGCTACCAGAACGGGCCGCTGGTGGTGAACGTCGGCGGCTGGCCCGCGCCCATCGGGATCGTGCTCGTGGCCGACCAGCTCGCCACGCTGATGCTGGTGGTCTCCGCGGCCGTGACGCTCTGCGTCCTGATCTACTCCGTCGGGCAGGGAGACAACGACAGTCACGAGGAAGCCCCCGTGACGATCTTCCACCCGACGTACCTGGTGCTGACCGCGGGCGTCACCAACGCCTTCCTCTCCGGGGACCTGTTCAACCTCTTCGTCGGCTTCGAGATCCTGCTGGCGGCGAGTTATGTGCTGATCACACTCGGCGGCACCGAGGTGCGGGTCCGGGCCGGCACCACGTACGTCGTGGTCAGCCTCCTCTCGTCGATGATCTTCCTGAGCGCGATCGGCCTGATCTACTCCGCCACCGGCACGCTCAACCTCGCCCAGCTCGCCGAGCGGCTGGACGGCCTGCCGGACAACCTGCGCCTGGTGCTGGAGCTGATGCTGCTGCTGGCGTTCGGGATCAAGGCGGCGGTCTTCCCGCTGTCGGCCTGGCTGCCGGACAGCTACCCGACCGCGCCGGCGCCGGTCACAGCGGTCTTCGCGGGCCTGCTCACCAAGGTCGGCGTGTACGCGATCATCCGTACCGAGACGCTGCTCTTCCCCGGCGGGCGCACCTCCGAGCTGCTGATGGTCGTGGCGTTGCTGACCATGCTGATCGGTATCCTGGGCGCGGTCGTGCAGTCGGACATTAAACGTCTGCTCTCCTTCACCCTGGTCAGCCACATCGGTTACATGCTCTTCGGGGTGGCGCTGAGCACGGTGGCCGGGCTCAGCGGTGCGATCTTCTACGTGCTGCACCACATCACGATCCAGACCACGCTCTTCCTGGTGGCGGGGCTGGTCGAACGAAGAGCCGGCAGCACCAACCTGCAGGAGCTCGGCGGGTTGGCCCGGATGGCGCCACTGTTGGGCATCCTGTTCTTCCTGCCCGCGCTCAACCTCGCCGGCATCCCGCCCTTCTCCGGCTTCCTCGGCAAGATCGGGCTGTTGCAGGCCGGTGTGGTCGAGGGTGGCCCGCTGGCGTGGGCGCTGGTCGCCGGTGGCACCGTGACGAGCCTGCTCACCCTCTACGCCATCGCCCGGGTCTGGAGTGTGGCGTTCTGGCGGCCGGCGCAGGTTGCGCTCCCCAAGGCGGATGCGCCGGCGCGCCTGCCGGGCACCATGGTCGGCGCCACCATCGGCCTGGTGGTCTTCGGTCTGGCGCTCACCCTGATCGCCGGTCCGCTCTTCGACGCCACGACCGAGGCCGCGACGGACCTGCGTGAGCGGGTGCCGTACGTGGAGGCCGTCTTCCCGGGAGGTACCGAATGACGACCCCGACCACGCCGGTGAAGCGGTGGGGTTGGCGCCGCTTCCGTGACGAGCTGATCGCCTTCGGCTGGCTGGTGGTGATCTGGAACCTGCTCTGGGGCGAGTTCACCTTCGGCAATCTGCTGGGCGGCATGGCAGTGGCCGTCGCGGTGCTGGTGTTCTTCCCGCTGCCGTCGGTGACCTTCGGCGGCCGGCTGCGCCCGCTGGCCCTGCTCGCCTTCGTGATCCGGTTCAACTACGAGCTGATCACCGCCAGTTTCCATGTCGCCTGGCTCGCCGTACGCCCGGCCAGCCCACCGCGCAGTGCCATCATCGGGGTGCCGTTGCGGGTCAAGAGCGACCTCAACCTGACCCTCACCGCGGAGGTCGTCTCCCTGGTGCCCGGCACGCTGATCATCGACGTGAACCGCGAGACCGGCACCCTCTACCTGCATGTTCTCGAGGTACGCAGCCCTGAGGACCTGCGGATCAACCGGCAGCGGGTCTACCTGCTGGAGCGGATGATCGTCCGTTCGCTCGGCTCCCCGGCGGAGCTGGCGCAGGTGCGGGCCGAACCGCAGCTTGAAGGAGTTTCCCAGTGAACATCCTGGTCATCGTGACCGTGACCGTGCTGCTCTCCGTGACCGCGGTGCTGGCGCTGGTGCGCATCGTGCGCGGACCGAGCCTGCTGGACCGGGTCGTCGGCTCCGAGGTGCTGCTGGCGGTCATCGTCGCAGCGGTCGGCGCGGAGGCTGCGATCAACCGGCACGCCACCACCCTGCCCGTGCTGGTGGTGCTCTCGCTGCTCGGCTTCGCCGGCTCGGTCTCCATCGTCCGCTTCGCTGCCGGGGAGGAGTCGTGACCTGGGATTCCGTCGCCACGGTGCTCTCCGCCATCTGCCTGATCACCGGCGCGGCGCTGAGCCTGGCGGCGGCGATCGGGCTGATGCGCTTCCGGGACGTCCATGCCCGGATGCACGCCTCCACGAAGCCGCAGGTGCTGGGCGTGCTGTTGATGCTGGCGGGCGTGGCGCTGCGGCTGAACTCCCCGGCCGACCTGACCATGATCCTGCTGGTCGGCGTCTTCCAGATGATGACGGCGCCGGTGTCGGCGCAGATGATCGGCCGGGCCGCGTACCGATCGGGCACCTACCGCCCGGACACGCTGGTGGTCGACGAACTCGCCGAACACAGCGAGGCCGCCGACGCCGCCACGGTCCCGGGCATCACCGCTGGTGCCGACACCACCAAGGACACCCGATCGGGCGGCTCCGCCACCGGCGGTTGACCCGGTACGGCGGCCGGTGCCACGAACACCGGCCGCCGTGTCAGCGGACGCTCAGGTGGTGTCGATAAAATAGGGCGCATGATCGAATCTTCTGCCCAGGAGGGCAGCAGTAGCGAGCCGGGTTTGACCCGGCTGCGCCATTCCGTCGGCTCTCCGCAGGGAGCACTGAGCCTCCCGTGTTGATCTCCATAGCCATCGGGCTTCTCCTTATCACGGTCCTCACGGCCGCCACCGGCTACTTCGTCGCCCAGGAATTCGGGTACGTGGCGGTCGACCGGGGCCGGCTCAAGCAACTCGCCGACAGCGGCGACCAGTCAGCGGCCCGGGCCCTCGAGGTCACGGGCCGGCTGTCGTTCATGCTCTCCGGCGCGCAGCTGGGCATCACCATCACCGCCCTGCTGGTCGGTTACGTCGCCGAGCCCTTCCTGGGCGAGGGGCTGGCCGGCCTGCTCGGCGTGGCCGGTGTGCCGAGCAGCGTCAGCCTGCCGCTGGCGGTCGTGCTCGCCCTGGTCATTGCCACCATCGTGCAGATGGTGCTCGGCGAGCTGGCCCCCAAGAACCTCTCCATCGCGCGGCCGGTGCAGGTCGCCCGGGCGCTGGCCAGTTCGACGCTCGCCTACATGGCGATCGCCGGACCGGTGATCCGGTTGTTCGACCGGGCGGCCAACCGGCTGCTGCGCCGCGTCGGCATCGAGCCGATCGAGGAGTTGCCGAGCGGGGCCACTCCCGAGGACCTGGAACAGATCATCGCCGAGTCGCGGCAGGAGGGACACCTCGACCCGGAGATGTCGATCCTGCTGGACCGGGGCCTGGATTTCCGGACCCTGACGGCTGCGGAGGCGATGGTGCCCCGTGTCGACGTCGACACCGTACGCGCCGACGACTCGCTGACCCGGGTTGTCGAGCTCTTCGCCACCGGGCACTCCCGCTTCCCGGTGACCGGCGCCGACGGCGTCGACGACGTGATCGGCGTGATCGGTATCGCCGACATCCTCGGCGTGCCGGCCGCGCGCCGCGCCACGACGACGGCGCGTTCGGTCACGACCCCCCCGATGCTCGTGCCCACGACCCTGCCGCTGCCGAAGGTCCTGGAGCGCATGCGCGCCGGTCACCGGCAGCTGGCCTGCGTCGTGGACGAGTACGGCGGCTTCGCCGGCGTGATCAGCCTGGAGGACCTCGCCGAGGAGCTGGTCGGTCCGATCCTCGACGAGGACGACCTGCCGGAGCGTGCGGCGGTACGGCAGGAGGACGGCTCCTGGGTCGTGCCGGCCCGGCTGCGGATCGACGAGATCGCCGACAGCACGGGTATCGAGCTGCCGGCGGCGCCGGAGTACGACACGCTCTCCGGTCTGGTGATGCGTGAACTCGGCCGGGTGCCGGAGGTCGGCGACCAACTGGAAATGATCATGCAGGCCGAGTCCGAGGACGAGGAGGACCGGCGGGTGCTGGTCGAGGTGCTGTCCGTCGACCGTCACGTGGCCGACTCCGTGCGGATGCGGGTGCTGTCATGAGCGCGGGTGTGGCCCTTTTCGTCTCCGTGGTGCTGCTGGCGTTGAACGCGTTCTTCGTCGCGGCCGAGTTCGCGTTGATCGCGAGCAAGCGCTACCGCCTGGAGCACGCAGTCTCCTCCGGTGGTGGCCGCGCCGCGAAGGCCGCCCTGGACGGGCTGCGGGAACTCTCCCTGATGCTCGCCGGCGCGCAGCTGGGCATCACCCTCTGCACGCTGGGTCTTGGCGCGCTCGCCGAACCGGCGATCGAGCAGCTGCTCGGCCCGCTGCTGCAGGCGGTGGGTCTGCCGTCGGGTGCCAGCCACGTCATCGCGCTGGTCTTCGCGCTCTCCCTGGTGACCTTCCTGCACCTGGTGGTGGGGGAGATGGCACCGAAGTCGTGGGCGATCAGCCACCCGGAGCGGTCGGCGCTGCTGCTGGCCCTGCCGTTCCGGGCGTTCGCCCGGGTGGCCCGTCCGGTGCTCTCCGCGCTGAACTGGCTCGCGAACGTGATCCTGCGGACGGTGCGGGTAACCCCGCAGGATCAGCTCGCGCAGGCACACGGCCCCGCCGAGCTGCGGATCCTGCTGGAGCAGTCCCGCGAGCACGGGCTGCTCGGCGCCGAGCAGCACCAGCTGCTCACCAGCATGCTGGCGTTGCAGGCCACCAAGGTGGCCGACGTGATGGAGCCGGTGGAGCGGATGGTCAGTGTCGGTGTTGACGACTCCGCCGAGCGGATCGAGCAGGTCAGCCGCGAGAGCGGGCGTTCCCGCCTGGTGGTGGTCGACCCGGCAGGGCTGGTCGTGGGCATGGTCCACGTCCGGGAGGCGCTGCGGGCGACCACGGCGGGGCGTACGGAGACTGCCGGGTCGTTGATGACCCCGGCGTTCCGGCTCTCGGCCGCGGCGACAGTGACCGAGGCGGTCGGGTCGATGCGCGCCGATCAGGCGCAGTTCGCCTTGGTTGTCAACGGAGCGGGTATGGACCGTCCGGTGGGCTTCGTGGCCCTGGAGGACCTCCTCGAGGAGGTAATCGGGGAGTTCGACGACGAGACGGATCCGGTGCCTCGCGGGCGGCGGATGCGCTGAGGCACTACGGGGGTGCGGCATGGGGTACACGGGAGTGTCCCCGGAGTCGGCGTGGACAGGTCTTGCGGTCCGCACCACCCTCGGTAATCCGAGCACCCGGCCGGGCATGTCGCTGCCCGGCCGGGTGACCGTCTCGGCGGGCGGTCTGCCGGTGCCGGTCGACGAGATCCGGGTCGGCCTGCTCACGCAGGTCGAGTCGCCGTCGCCGGACGCGCGGCGGCGGCTGCTGCAGTTCTGCTCGGCCCCGGCCGCCGGCGGGTTCGCCGTGGCGGCCGGGCAGACCCGTGCCGTGGACTTCGCGCTGCCGGTGCCGTGGGAGACCCCGGTGACGGTGGTCGACGGCAAGGTGCCGCTGAACCTGCGGATGGCGCTGCGGACCGAGGTGCGGGTCGGCTCCGGCCTGGCCCAGGGGCCGACGGTTCCGGTCTTCGTGCACCCGCTGCCCGCGCAGGCCGGTGTCCTCGACGCGCTGCACACGCTCGCCTTCACTCCCCGGCAGGTCGGCCTGCGCTACGGCCGCCTGCCCTGGGCCGGGCAGCTGCTCCCGTTCCACCAGGTGCTCGGCTTCTGGGTCGCGCCGCTCTACACCGGGCCGATCACGGAGCTGGAGGTGACATTCGTCGCCGACCCCGAGGAGCTCGAGGTGGTCTTCTGGCTGGACCGCCGCCTGGCACTGTCGGGGCTGACGCACGCCAGCGTGAGCCGCTTCCGGGTACGCCACGCCGGTGCCGGGCGGCAGCAGTGGCCGGCGCTGGTCGACGGGTGGCTGCGCCGGGCGCTGAACCACCACGGCGACGTAGCCGCCGGCGGCCCTTCGGAGCCGATCAGCGAGGTGATGCACGTGAACCGGCCGCCGAGCGAGCCGGAGCGGCCCGGCATCGGCCTGGAGGGCATCGGCGGCGGATCCGGGGAGGGCGGCGGTGGCGGCACCTGACCGTTGCGCCGGTGCGCGGGGTCAGGCGAGGCCGGCGGTGGCGAGCTTGATGCCGAAGCCGACGAAGAGCGCGCCGACGCCGCTGGTGACCCCGGCGGCGAGCCGCCGGCGCCGGCTGAACTGCGCGGCCAGGAAGGTGCCCGCGAAGATCAGCCCCGTCAGGTACAGCATGCTGGTCACCTGGGCGATCGCCCCGAGCAGCAGGAACGACAGCGCCGGGTACGCGTACGCCGGGTCGACGAACTGGATGAAGAAGGAGATGAAGAACAGGATCGCCTTCGGGTTCAGCAGGCTGATCACCAGCGCCTTGGTGAAGGGCCGTTCGGTCGCCGCCGGCTCCGCCGCGTCGATGAGCCGCGGGGTGTCCGGGTCGTTGCGGGTGCGCCAGCGCTGCCAGGCGCCGCGGATCATGGTCAGCCCGACGTAGCCGAGGTACGCCGCACCCGCGTACTTGATCACCATGAAGAGCGGCGGGTACGCCTTGAGCAGCGTCGCGACACCGGCGGCGGAGAGCAGCATCAGCAGCGCGTCGCCGATGAAGACCCCGCCGGCGGCGCGGTAGCCGGACCGTACGCCCCGGCGGGCGGCGGTGGAGAGCACGAAGAGGGAGTTCGGCCCCGGCAGCAGGATGATCGCCACCGTGCCCAACACGTACGTCCAGATGTCGGTGATGCCCAGCACGCGGTCATCATCGGACCTGAGGGGGTGGCGAGTCGACGCAATTCCGCAGGTTGAGCTGTGTACTGGACCACCTGATCGACGGCGGTGACTTGGTGTCGGGCGGGCGCGCGGTCCGGCTCAGCCCAGCGGCAGGTACGCCGGGCTGGGCGCGGTGACCCCCGGGGCCGGCTCGGGGTGGCCGTGGACGGTGCGCAGCGGCACGACGCCGGCCCAGTGCGGCAGCCCCAGATCCTCGGGTTCGTCCCGGACGCCGCCGGTACGGGCACGCACCGACACCTCGTGCAGCGGCAGGGCGAGGACCGCGGTCTCGGCGAGCTCCTTCGCGGTGGGGGGCCGGCTCTCGGTGCTGCGGCCGGTGCCGAGCTTCTCCACCAGGGCCGTCAGCACCCGGGTCTTCTCGTCCCGGCCGGTGACGAGCCCGGCGATGCCGTGCGCCACCAGTGAGCGGTAGTTGGCGCTGTGGTGGAACTGGGACCGGCCGTAGACCAGCCCGTCGAGCAGGGTCACCGAGACGCAGACCCGCAGTCCGTCGGGGCCGCGGGCGGCCAGCAGCGGCCGGCTGCCGGTCGAGCCGTGCAGGTAGAGGGTGTCGTCGAGCCGCACGTGCAGGGTGGGCAGGATGCGCGGCTCGCCGTCGACGGTGAAGCCGAGTGCGCAGTGGTACGCCTCGTCCAGGATCGCGTGGGCGGCGGCGCGGTCGTAGCTGATCCGGCCGCGGTCGCGGTTGGCGGTGGTCCGGCTGGTCGGTGGATACATGTGACAATCGCCTTTTGTGCTAGTACAATCTTGGAATTGTGGCAGAACAATATCAGGTGACCGGCCGGACCGCCGCCGAGATTTCGGCCAGCGTGGAATCCGGCATCCGCGACGGTCACCTCCCCGGCGGCGCCGCGCTGCCGCCGGTCCGGGCGCTCGCCGCCGGCCTCGACGTCAGCCCGGGCACGGTCGCCAAGGCGTACCAGGAACTCCGCCTGCGGGGCCTGGTCGCCACCGCCGGGCGCAACGGCACCCGGGTCCGGCCCCGGCCGCCGGTGGCGGCGACCCGGGCGGCCGCGCAGCTGCCGGTCCCCGCCGGCGTGCTCGACCTCGCCTCCGGCGAGCCGGACACCAGGCTGCTCCCGCCGCTGTCACCGCACCTGGCCGCCCTCGCCGCCGAGAACGATCCGCCGAGGGGCTACGCCGACGTCGGGGTGCTGCCGGCCGTCGTCGACGCCGCCCGGGCGCGGCTGGCCGCCGACGGCGTGCCGGCGCAGGCCGTCACCGTCACCAGCGGCGCCCTCGACGGCATCGAGCGGCTGCTCACCGCCCGGCTCGCCCCGGGCGACGCGGTGGGCGTCGAGGACCCCGGCTGGGGCAACCTGCTCGATCTGGTCGCCGCCCTCGGACTCACCCCGGTCGGGGTGCCCGTCGACGACGAAGGGCCCACCGTCGCCGGCGTCCGCGGCGCGCTCGCCGCCGGTGTCCGGGCGCTGATCGTCACCGCCCGCGCCCAGAACCCGTACGGGGCCGCGATCAGCGCCGTCCGGGCCCGGGCACTGCGCGACCTGCTCGCGGGTGCGCCCGAGCTGTTGCTGATCGAGGACGACCACGCCGCAGAACTGGCCACCGAGGCGCTGCACCCGCTGGCCGGGGCCACCGGCTCCTGGGCGTTCCTGCGCTCGGCCAGCAAGCCGTACGGGCCGGATCTGCGCCTGGCGGTGCTCGCCGGTGACGCGGCAACCGTGGCGCGGGTAGCCGGCCGGATGAGCATCGGCTCCGGCTGGGTCTCCACCGTCCTGCAACGCCTTGCGCTGCGGCTCTGGAGCGACCCGGCCGCCGGCGAGATCGTCGCGGGTGCGCGCCGCAGCTACGCCGAGCGGCGGGAGGGCCTGCTCGCGGCGCTGCGGCAGCGCGGGGTCCCGGCGCACGGGCGCAGCGGCATCAACATCTGGGTGCCGGTGGCGGACGAGACCCACGCGGTGGCCGCGCTGCGCGACGCCGGTTTCGCGGTGGCGCCCGGGGCACGCTTCCGGCTGGGCGCGCCCGCCGGGATCCGGATCACGGTCAGCCGGCTCGACCCGGCCCGGACGGACGCGCTGGCCGAGGCGGTACGGCACGCGTTCCGGCCCGCCACGCCGCGGGGCTTCACCACCTGAGCCGTACGCCGGCCGCAGGAACTTCGCACGGCCCGCCCTGTGGTGAGCGCTCAGGAGAGCGCGGGCCGCTTCTGCGGTGATCGTCGGGGCCGAAGTGCCGGCAGTGCGCCGGTGAGCACGTCCCGGTGTACGCGCTGAAGTGCCGACCCCGGCTCGATGCCGAGTTCGTCGACGAGGTGCCTGCGCGTGCGGCGGAAGACTGCCAGCGCATCGGCCCGTTGCCCGGACCGGTGCAGCGCGATCATCAGCTGGCCGACGATCCGTTCCCGCAGCGGGTGGTACGCAACGAGACGGTGCAATTCGCCGATCAGTGCGGTGTGGTGCCCGAGTCGCAGTTCGACGTCCATGCGGTCCTCAACCGCGCTGAGCCGAAGCTCCCGCAGACGCGGACCTTCCAGACCGCGGATCGCCGCCGATCCCAGGTCGGCCAGTGCCGGTCCCCGCCACAGTGCCAGGGCCGCGCGCAGTGTTCTCGCCGCGGTGGCGGGATCGGTCTCGCGCACCGTCCGGGCGTGGGCGACCTGCTGTTCGAAGCGGTGCAGGTCGAGCGCGTCCGGTTCGACGCGCAGCAGATAACCGTGCCCGGTGGTGTGCAGAACCTGCTCGGGCAGCACCTGCCGGATCCGCGACACGTAGTTGCGGATCGTCCGCGCCGCGCTGGGGGGCGGCCGGTCTCCCCAGACGCTGTCGGCGAGCGAGGCGACACCGACCGAACGGTTGGCCGACAGCAGGAGAACCGCGAGCACAGCGCGTTGTCTGGCCGCGTCCAGCGTCAGGGTCCGGTTGCCGTACCCGATCTCCAGCGGCCCGAGAAGTCGAAAGTCCACGTGCCGAGACAAGCAACCGGACGCGATGTCCGGCAAGATCGCCAAACGGTTCCGGACCAGGCCGGACAGGGACAGACGGCCACCGATCCACTGCGGATACCTCGCTCGGACTCCGGAGGCAATCGTGGCCCCTGGTGATCGTCACGTCGCGCTGAGATCATGTACGGACTATGGGAACGGCGAAGTTCGATGAGGCGGATGAACGGCGGCTCGCCGGCATCCCTGATCCCGGGGTGGCCCGGGACGGGGGCCAGTTCGTGGCGCAGCTGAACCGGCTGAGGACCTGGGCGGGCTGCCCCTCCCTGCGGGTACTGCGGTCCCTGTCCGGGCCGCCGGCCTCCGCCGGCCGGCACGGGGTGAGATCGCTGTCGGTCAGCACCACTCACGAGGTGCTCACCGGCAAGCGGCTGCCCCGGCTGCCGCGGCTGGAGTTCGTCGAGGCCTTCGTCACGGCCTGTCTGCGCGCCCGGTCCTGGCCGGAGGGGCAGATCGAGGAAGAGGTCGAACGGTGGCGCCGGGTCTGGCGGGTGCTGGCGCTGCCGCCGGACCTCCGGGACGCCGGCGCCCCGGAACCGGTGCCCGTGCCGGCCGTGCTGCCGGAGCCGTCCGTGACGGTGGTGCCTGCACCGCCGGGCCTGCGCCGGTGGTGGTGGATCGCCTCGACCGTGTCGGCTTTTCTCCTCGGCGCCGTCGCGGGTCTCGTCGGTGACCGGCTCGTCGCGGCGGAGAGCGCCGAAGGGGCAGATCTCGTCGCCCGCGGAGACCGGCCTGCCTCCGCGGTGGTCCGCGAGGAAGGCGCCGGGGCCGGCGGTTGTGTTGTCGCCTCCCGGCCGGCCGGCGCGGAGCTGCTTGACGACAGGGCGTTCAGCACACCCGGTCGCTGGGACCTGAGCGCCTCCAATCTCGACGTCGCCGGTGACGGCGGCCGGCTCGAAATCCGGGTGCTGGGCGGAACCGCCGAGCCCTGGGACGCGATCCTGATGCGCCGCGAACTGGTACTGACCGAGGGGCGCCGGTACACGCTCGCCTTCGACATCCGGACCAGTGCGGCGGTGCGGCTACGGGTCACGGTGCAGGAGAACCGGCCACCGGAGTACCGGGCAGTGCTGATGCGCGATTTCCATGCCGGCTCCACGCTGTGCCACCGGAGCTACTCGTTCGTCCCCGACCGGGACATCGTCCCTGGTGAGATCACCTTCCAATTCGGCGGGCACGCCGAGGACCTCCGGGTCGAGCTCATCGGTCTCTCGCTTGTGGAGGAGGCCGGATAGGGCAGACCACGGCGGTAGCGGACCGTGTCCGTCGCGCTACCACGGCGAGGACGAGGCTGGCGAGACTCCTGGCACCCGACCCGGGTCCGTCAGTATGGGAGCCCCTCAGTGGACCATCACCTGTCTCCATCCGCCACCGCGCCCGCACCGGGCGTGAAACGCAGACTCCGGCTACTGGCCGGCGCCGCGCTCGTCACGACACTCGGCAGCATCCTCGTGTTGCCCGCCGCTCCCGCGGCGGCCGTGCCCCTGACCGAACTGGTCGCCAACGGCACGTTCGACACCACCACCGGGCCCTGGTGGAACAGCCAGAACACCACCACCGGGATCGTCGCCGGCCGGCTCTGCGCCGACGTCGCCGGCGGCACGGCCAATGTCTGGGACGCGGTCGTCGGCCAGAGTGGGCTCGCCTTGAGTTCCGGCCGGGCCTACACGCTCTCCTTCGACGCGTCGGCGAGCACCGCGATGACGATCCGGGCCCGGGTCCAGGTCGAGGGGACGTCCCACCCGGCGAGCCTGGACCACGGGGTGCATGTCAACGGCGACCTGCGCCGGATCTCGTTGCCGTTCACCGCCGCCGCCACCAGCAACGCGGGGCAGGTCGTCCTCCAGCTCGGTGGCCGGCCGCAGGCGGTCACCGTCTGCCTCGACAACGTCTCCCTGCAGGAGACGGAGCTGATCGGCAACGGCGCCCTCGACGGCGACACCTCCACCTGGTGGCGCAGCGCCGGCCGGCAGCTGGCGCTGGACAGCCAGCGGCTGCGGGTCGACGTCGCCGCCGGCACCACCCAGCTCTGGGACGACATGGTCGGCCAGAGCGGTGTCCGGCTGCGGGCCGGGCAGAGCTACCGGCTGACCTTCGACGCCTCGGCAAGTGCCGGACGCACCATCCAGGCGGTGGTGCAGCGGGAGAACGCACCGCATGCCGCGCCGCTGAGCAGGCCCGTTGCCCTCGGCGCCGACGTCCGGCAGGTCTCGTACACCTTCACCTCGCCCTTCTCCGTGACCGACGGGCAGCTGCTCTTCCAGTTCGGCGGCAGCGGTGCCTACACCGCCTGGCTGGACAACGTCTCGCTCGTCGAACTCCCCGAGGCGCCGTTCGATCCGATGCGCTACTGGAACGACGTCCTGCTTGAGACGTATGCCGAAGAGACCGGTACCGCGGCCGGACCGACGGTGCTCGGCCGGGCCGGGGCGATGGTCCTGGGGGCGATGTACGACGCGGCGACATCGGTGGTCCCGACCGGTCAGCCGTACCTGACCCGGGTGTCGGTCCCGGCGGACAGCGTCGCGGCGTCGCCGGAGGCGGCTATCAACAAGGCGGCGCACGCCGCGCTGGTGGCGGCCTTCCCCGGCCGGAACTTCGACGCCGACCTCAGCGCCGCCACCGCCCAGTTGCCCAACGGCGTCAGCCAGGCCCAGCTCGACCGCAGCTCCTACATCGGCGCGCAAGCGGCTGCCGCGATGGTGCAGGCGCGCAGCAACGACGGTGCGGCCAACGACGCGCCCTACCAGCTGGACAACGTGCCCGGCGCCTGGCGCCCGACCGACTCCCGGCCGGCGCTCGCACCGAACTGGGGTCTGGTCACGCCCTTCACGATGACCTCCGGGTCCCAGTTCCGTCCGGCACCGCCGCTGGGTGCCACGTCCTACGCCCACCTGCTCGCCAAGCCCGCCTACGGCGTCCAGGTCAACGAGGTCAAGGACTACGGGGCGCGCAACTCCACCGTGCGTACCGCCGAGCAGACCCAGATCGCGCACTTCTGGGCCAACGACCTGGACGGCACCTACAAGCCCCCGGGGCAGTTGCTGGAGCACACCGCGATCCTGGCGGAGCAGCGGGGACTTCCGCTGATGGAGAAGGTCCGGCTCTTCGGACTGGTCGGGCTGGCGCTCGGTGACGCCGGCATCGTGGCCCGGGACGGCAAGTTCCTGACCGCCATCGACCTCTGGCGGCCGGAGACGGCGATCCGGCTGGCGGACCAGGACGGGGTGGCGGAGACGGTGAAGGACGAGCACTGGCAGCCGCTCTCCAAGGACCATGCCGGCAATTCGTTCTCCCCGCCGTTCCCCGCGTACGCCTCCGGGCACGCCACCTTCGCCGGGGCCTGGGCCGGGATCATGCGGCGCTACTTCGGCACCGACGACATGACCTTCACCCTGACCACCGTGGATCCGTACGCCACGGGGGTGACCCGCAGCTTCACCGGCTTCGGGGCGGCGGCCGAGGAGAACGCGATCAGCCGGATCTACCTCGGTGTGCATTTCCGGTTCGACGCCGAGGCCGGGCTGGCCTCCGGCGACGGGCTGGCGCAGCACGTCTTCGCCAACCATCTGCGTCCGTAACGGGCGGCGGTCACGGCCGCCGGTGGCAGGTGCCGCCGGCGGCCGTGACCCTGTGGAGGGGGGCCCGGTGGCAGACCGGCTGACAGGTACGCCGATCCGGCCGGTGCGCAGCCGTCGAATCCGCCCGGGCCGGCGCTCCGCCGGAAACCCGGTGGGCCGTACGGAATGCCGTGGGCGAGGATGAGCCGGTAGGAACATCTGCCGGGAGGGCCAGTGGTCGCCGACATCACCCGCACCGAGCCGCCGCCGGCCACCGGAGCGATCCAACGCCGTACGCTCCGGACTCTCGTCGCCACGCAGGTGGTGACCAGCATCGGCGTGACGATCGGGCTCAGCGTCGGTGCGCTGCTGGCCCAGGACGTGGCCGGCACCACCCTCTCCGGCCTGGCGTCGAGCGCCGCGGTGGTGGGCGGAGCGCTGCTCGCGGTGCCGGTGACGCGGATGATGAGCCGTTCGGGGCGGCGCCCCGGCCTGGTGCTGGCGTACCTGATCGGCGCCGTCGGCGCGGCGCTGGTGGTGGTGGCGGCGGTCGCCCGGTCGGTGCCGCTGCTATTCGTCGGCATGTTCCTCTTCGGCGGCGTCTCCACGGGCAACCTCCAGGCCCGGTACGCCGCGGTGGACCTGGCCGAGCCGAATCGCCGGGGCCGGCAGCTCTCGCTGGTGGTCTGGGCCACCACCGTCGGCGCGGTGCTGGCCCCCAACTTCAGCCCGGAGGCGGGGACGCTGGTCCGGGGGATGGGGCTGCCGCCGCTGGCCGGCCCCTTCATCGTCAGTGCGGTGGCCTTCGCGCTGGCGGCGGTGCTGCTCTTCGCACTGCTGCGCCCGGATCCGCTGCTGACGGCACGTCAGTTGGCACCCGCGGACGCGAGCGCGCCGGGGCGTACCCGCGGGGTCTGGTCGGCGGTGCCGGTGGTGCTGCGCCGCCCGGATGCCCGCCTGGGTGCGGCCGCGATGGCGGTGGGGCACCTGGTGATGGTCGCTGTGATGACCATGACACCGGTACGGCTCGGCGAGTTCCACGGGGAAGCCGACGTACTGCGGGTGGTGGGCCTGGTGCTGAGCCTGCACATCGCCGGCATGTACGCGTTCTCCCCGCTGGTCGGCTGGCTGACCGACCGGGCCGGCCGGCGGGCGGTGATCCTCGGCGCGAGCGCGCTGCTGCTGGCGGCCTGCGCGGTCGCCGGGACCGCCGGCCACGACACCCCGCTGCTCTCGGTCGGGCTGGTTCTGCTCGGCCTGGGCTGGTCGGGGACCATGGTCGCCGGCTCCACCCTGCTGTCGGAGTCGGTGCCGACCCCGGACCGGCCCGCCGCGCAGGGGCTGTCGGACATGACCATGGGGCTGGCCGGCGCCGGGGGCGGGGCGGTCAGCGGTTTCGTCGTGGCCTACGCCGGCTACCCGGTGCTGACCCTGCTCGCCGCGCTCGCGGTGGTGCCGCTGGTGGCGCTAGCGTTGCGATGGAGACCGGATCCGGTCCGGCGCGACGAGGAGGGGTGACGGGTGCGGCTCACGGATTTCTGGGCGCGGCTGGAGCAGTCGTTCGGCCCGGGTTACGCGGGCAGCATCGCCGCCGACCAGGTCCTCGCCCAGCTGGGCGGGCGGACGATCCGGCAGGCGCTCGCCGAGGGGGAGCAGACCCATGTCGTCTGGCGGGCGGTCTGTGCGGCGTACCCCGACCGGGTGCCGTCCCAGCTGCGCTGACGGGCGCCGGATCGATCGGCGTGTCACTTGGCGAGTCGTACACCTGTTCGGCTATTGTCCACAGCGAGGGGCTTGTCCACAGGTCACCGGCACCTGGTTGGTTTTCTGTCGTACCCAGGGCCTAGCGTGTCCCGCGTGACGAAGAGCTCGAAGACGCCGGCAAAGTCAGGGGTGGCATCGATGGCGGCAGCGCCAGACCGGGAGAAGGCACTCGACCTAGCTCTCGCGCAGATCGACAAGCAGTTCGGCAAGGGCTCAGTGATGCGGCTGGGGGAGCGGCCTGTCGTTCAGACCGCGGTCATTCCGACCGGTTCGATCGCCCTGGACGTGGCGCTCGGCGTGGGCGGTCTGCCCCGCGGCCGGGTGGTGGAGATCTACGGTCCCGAGTCCAGCGGTAAGACCACGGTGGCACTGCACGCGGTGGCCAGCGCTCAGCGGGCCGGCGGCATCGCCGCCTTCATCGACGCCGAGCACGCGCTCGACCCCGATTACGCGAAAGCCCTCGGCGTCGACACCGACGCGATGCTGGTCTCCCAGCCGGACACCGGCGAGCAGGCGCTGGAGATCGTGGACATGCTGATCCGCTCCGGCGCGCTGGACGTCATCGTCATCGACTCGGTCGCCGCGCTCGTGCCGCGGGCCGAGATCGAGGGTGAGATGGGCGACAGCCACGTCGGCCTCCAGGCCCGGCTGATGAGCCAGGCGCTCCGCAAGATCACTGGTGTGCTCAGCCACACCGGCACCACGGCGATCTTCATCAACCAGCTCCGCGAGAAGATCGGCGTGATGTTCGGCAGCCCGGAGACCACCACCGGTGGCCGGGCCCTGAAGTTCTACGCCTCGGTCCGCCTCGACGTGCGGCGTATCGAGAGCCTCAAGGACGGCACCGACGTGGTCGGTAACCGCACCCGGGTCAAGGTCGTGAAGAACAAGGTCGCGGCACCGTTCAAGCAGGCCGAGTTCGACATCATGTACGGCAAGGGCATCTCGCGTGAGGGATCGTTGATCGACGTCGGGGTGGAGCAGTCGATCATCCGCAAGTCCGGCGCCTGGTACACCTACGACGGTGATCAGCTCGGCCAGGGCAAGGAGAAGGCCCGCGAGTTCCTCCGGGAGAACCCGGACGTCGCCGCCGAGATCGAGAAGAAGATCCTGGAGAAGCTCGGCGTCGGAGCCGGAGCCGGCGGTGACGCCGCCGGCGGACCGGAGTTGCCGCCGGTCGACTTCTGACCGGTAGCCGACCATGGTTGGACGACGTGGCGCCCGTACGGGGCGGGGCTGGGATGCCGCCCCGTCCCGTACGGGCAATTTCGGCACCGGAAACGCCCGGCGCCGCGTCGGGCGGACCGCGCCCGACACCGACGATCAGGAAACACCGCCCGAGTCTGCTCGTGACGAGGGCGAGCAGGCGCGGGAGATCTGTCTGCGCCAGCTCGCCGTCCGACCCCGTACCCGGGCGGAGCTGGCGGCCGCCCTGGCCCGGAAGGGAATCTCGGAGGAGGTCGCCGCCGAGGTGCTCGACCGTTACGACGAGGTCGGGATCATCGACGACGCGGCCTTCGCCCGCGCCTGGGTGAGCAGCCGGCACACCGGCCGTGGGCTGGCGCGCCGGGCGCTCGCCAACGAACTGCGCCAGCGCGGCGTTGACGGCGAGATCGCCACCGAGGCACTCGGTGAGCTGGATCCGGAGACCGAGGCCCAGACGGCGCGGGCGCTGGTCGACCGCAAGCTGCGCACTGCCCGGGGGGAGCCCGAAGCGGTCTTCCGGCGGCTGGTGGCGATGCTCGCCCGCAAGGGCTATCCGCCCGGCGTCGCCATCACCGCGGTCAAAGAGGCACTGGCGGCCCGGGACGCGGAGGCTGCCGAGTTCGCCGAGCAGATCGACGCGGACGCGCTCGCCGCCGTCGAGTCCGAGACGGACCTGGATCGGCCGACGGCCCACTGACCGGCGAGAGAACCTCCGCCGGTTACTGCGGGGTGCGAACGAACCGCACCCCACGGCGGACGCGCTGTTCGCCAATGGCGTCACGTCAATAACGGAGTGATTGCGATATCGAGCGCCGGCCACTATGGAATTCGTCCGGATTCGATATGGTCCGAGCAGCCCTGCACGCGCGCGCTCCGCTCAATCGGCGGCAGTGGCCAAGAGAGCCGTCCATGGTGGAGGGATTCAATACCGCCATGGATGCGGGGTATCTTGTCCAGGTCCTACGGTCGCTGGATTTCATGATCCGCTATTCGACGTAGGCAGGGTGACCATGGTGATCCACCATGGCGATGGGGAGGAATTTGGTGCGTAACCATTCCATGCGCAGCAGGACCATCCGCGCGGTGAGCAGGGCGGGGGCGGCACTCGGTGCCGTCGCGATCGCCACGTTCGCCGTCGCGACCTTCGGCGCCTCGGCCGCTTCGGCGGCTGAGGAGGCCGAGGACCCCGGCTACAACGTCACCGCTGAGCCGCCGGAGCCGGGCGACCCTGGTGACCCTGGCGACCCCGGAGATCCTGGCGACCCTGGGGACCCGGGTGACCCCGGCGATCCTGGGGATCCCGGCGATCCGGGTGACCCCGGCGATCCTGGTGACCCGGGTGACCCGGGTGACCCGGGTGACCCCGGAGATCCTGGTGACCCGGGTGACCCGGGTGACCCCGGAGATCCTGGCGACCCGGGGGACCCTGGAGATCCGGGGGACCCTGGAGATCCGGGCGAGCCGGGTGACCCCGGCGACGGTGGTGGCGGCGGCGAGCCCGGCGACGGCGGCGGCAACGACGGCGGCGGCAACGACGGCGGCGGCAACAACGGCGGCAACAACGGCGGCGGCGCGAACAACGGCGGCGGCGCCAACAACGCCGGCGGCGGCGGTAGCGGTGGCCCGAGCCTGCCGGTGACCGGCGTGGACGCGGCCGGCATCGCCGGCTTCGGCGCGCTGCTCGCCGCCGGCGGCGTCGCGCTGGTGGTCTTCGGCCGCCGGCGCGCGGAGGTCTCGGCCGAGAGCTGAGACCGCCCGCGGGATCTTCCGGA